>Ga0265297_10001320_pt1 | contig 59437 bp, 107 predicted proteins | sample Munlanlwell13791_FD_192502 | JGI IMG/M metagenome (GOLD analysis project Ga0265297, IMG submission 192502) | Leachate microbial communities from a municipal landfill in Southern Ontario, Canada - Leachate well 137-91 | ecosystem: Engineered > Solid waste > Landfill > Unclassified | place... | reverse complement strand
CGTCCGAATTCCCCCACCTCTCCGCCCCGCATCGCGCCTTGAGGCTCCTCGGTGGTCTCCGTGCCGAAATCCTCGCCCTCCTCGGAAAGCTCCACGGCCAAGCCCTCTGGCCCCTGAGCGAGCACCTCTGGATGAGCCGCGAGAGCCGCCCTGAACGCATCCCGCCCTCCGCTCCACTCCATCGGTTGCACGGCTCCCCACGTCGCGAGAATCGCCTTGGCAACGTGTTCGAGCGCCCACCCGTGCTTCCCGCTCGCCATCAGCCTCAGAGCTTCGAGAGTCTCGGCCTCGACCGGCGCGCGCCTTTCCCCGTCGCTCATCCTTCGGCCTTCTCTCGAATCCTCATCAGGATAGGCTCTCCCGTCTTGGGACAGGCAGCCCACCACGTGTAGGATCCGGCTGGCCTCTTGAACCGCTTGAAGAGCAGATCGGCGTGAGTCTTTCCGCACCTCGCGCAGCCCTCCACGGTCATCCGCATGATCCTCATTTCAGTATCCCGTTCCGCTTGAGCCACCAGACCGCGAGAGCCTCCCGAACCGCTCCCCTCAGCTTCCTCCACAACCCCTTCATCCCTCTCCTCCTTTCCCGAGAGCGACCGCCCGCCGCTCTTTCACGTTCTCCACGGTCATGCGGATGATCTCCGCGTCCGTCACCCCTCCGCTTTCCGCCGCGACGTGACACACGGGGCACCCCTCGACCAACCCGCGCTTCGCGCCGAGCACCATGATGATGTTGTGCGCCTCAAGCAGCGGGTCCGCGTCCTTTGTCTTGAACCGCCGGACCGCCTCCGCCCCGTCCTTGCTCACCGCGTCCGCGAGTCCAGCCTTGGCTATCTCGATGCGCAGATCATCCCAATGCTCTTGGCAGAACTGCATCATAGCATCACTCCTCCTCAATCGGATAGTCCGCGAGAGCGTACACGCAACTGTCCCCCTTGTCGGGAGAGCGCCCAAGCCGCTTCTTGAAATCGTCCTTTTCCTCAACGCGGTGTAGACCGTCGCTGCGGATCCGGAAGCGAATGCCGCTCAACTCCTCGATCAACTCTGGATCGTCGGGAATCGAGAGCACCCCGCCGTGCTTGTACTGCTGCTCGAACATATCCCGCGCGTGGAACCACATCTCTGTACGGCAATTGATGTAGAGCTTGCTCTGCATCGCCTTCTCGCTGCTGTTGATCCCGATGACCGCGTACCCCTGTTCGGCGAGCCGGTCGAACACTCCCGCCCCGATGCCGATGACATCGACCTTGACGATGCCGCGACCTTTCGTGTTCGCGAGGGTCAGCCCAACAGTCTCCATCGTGTCTTTCTTCCCCCACGTGATCTGCTTCGATACCCGAGCGCCGCGACGCGGAGTCAGTACGCTCATATCGACGCCGAACCGCGCGACGTCCAACCCCCACTCCTCCGTTCCGCCCTCGGGAACAGGAGCGTTGATCGCGGATTCGATCCACGCGATGGGAATGACGTTGCTCTCGCCCGCCTCTGAGAACTCCCCGAGCACCTTCGTCAGCCACAGATCGCGCCGCGTCTGCTCCCAAGAGTCCCGCCTGTCGTCGATCCATGCCTGAGTCGCAACCTGTATCTCGCTCGACAGATCGAGGCTCCACTCCGCCTCGTGCGCTGGCTTCCCGTACTCCTTGATGAGCAGCGGGTTTCGATACTGCTTGAGATCCGGGTACTCGTCAGGATGCACGAAAGGCGAGTCAATCGCGCTCAGCCGGATGCACTTCCACTTCGCGCGCTCCGTGGTGTGATGCTTCCTGAACGGGCACTGCTGATCCGCCCCGTCCGTGGTACTGATCTCCAAGACCTTTGCCATACCGCCCGTGAGCGATCCCTCGACCGCGTTGTACAGCCACTCGGGCAACCCCTTCGCTTCATCGAGCACCCAAAGGATGTGCGGAGCGTGGAAGCCCTCGATGTTCTGCGCGAAGTCCGTTGCGAACCCGATCATGTACCAGTCGGGCGCCACTCTCACGTCGAGCGTTTGACACAACCCCGAGAGGTACGGGTGCTTCTGGTAGATGGTCCTGATTTCCTTCCAGAGCAGTTCCTTGACCTGTCGGCCCGTGGGAGCGCTCGTGATCACGATGCTCGGCCGGTACACGTTCAGGAACGTCACCGCTATCGCAGCCGCTGTTATGGTCTTGGAGATTCCGTGACAGGCTCGAACGGAGGTGCGCTGGTTGTGCCAGACCGTATCAATGACAAGGCGCATCCCGCTCCACGTCTTGATGTCCAGCCACTCCGATACAAAACCGATAGGATCATCTTCGGCGAGCCGCAGAACCTCCGCCATCTCCTCGCCGACCGGGTCAGCCGCGTCGTTTGCTGTCGCCATTCCGCGCTTTCTGAGCTTCGAGCCGCTTGTGCATCTCCTCGACCGTCAACCCGCCGCGCACCGTCGCGTCGATTCGGCTCACGTCTTTCCACTCCTCCGGCTCCCGATTCTTGAGCCAGAAGATGCCAGCCGTGGTCGATGGCGGTACCTCGAACTCCTCGATGCGGAGCACTCGCCCCTTCCCGAGCTTCCCGTCTGGCCCGACCGCCCCCGGCGCGTAGATCACTCTCCGCGTCTTGTACCCCACGGCGCGACGGTAGAACGCGGCCCGTACCTCGCGGTTCGGTTTCGCCTTCCCCTCCTTTATCGCGACCGCAAACTCCGGATGTGCGTTTTTCCAGTCATAGAGCGCCGTCTTGCCTATCCCGAGGCTGAGCGCGATCTCCTCGTCGGTTTTGCCCTCTTCGGCGTACTTCTTTGCGAGCTTGGGGTGCTTATTCGCGTCGTAGTCGCTTTTCCTTCCCATCGCGCGATGAGGCTTGGACTTTGGCTTGCTCTGCTTACCGCGCGCGCCCTTCGCTTTCATGAGTGCTTCCCCCTCATCTCGCTCGTAGGAACTTCCGTAACTCCCGGTTGCCCTAAGTATAGCGGAATCCTCACGTTGCTCCGAATCTTTCCCTTGGCCTCCTGCGCCGTCTCCCGGGTGACTTTCTCTTGCTCGATCCTCTGTCGCAAGCAGATCACCAGATCAAGCGCCTCTTGGTATGCGTCTATGAGAGCGTCTCTTCCGTTTCTCACCCGCAGTTCATCGCCGTACTTCTTGCGCCCGAACTCGCGTCGAGCTTCAAGGTCAGCTATGACCATCGGGACAATTGGCTCGCCCGCGTTCACTGGCGCTTGCTGAGGATCGGTTATCTCGTTCATGGCTTTCTCCTTCGGCCATCCCACGCAATCCATAACAGCCCGAACAGGGCCAGCACGACCAAGATCACCGCTGCTATAGTCATTTCTTCCCCCTCCTCTTCGCTGGCTCCTGTTTGTTTCTGAAATCGTTGGCATACAGGTTCTTGTCTGCCCACGTCTTGCTTTCGGCCTTTGCCTTGCGCCTCGGGAGCACGGAGATATCCGCGTATGCGTGGCCTCCGAACATCAGCGACCAGCAGCGCCTCCCGTGGGGCATCTTCGCTCCCGCTGGCTGGCCCTTGAACAGACCGTGCCGAGTGCGCAGCACCTCGATCAGCCGCTCCGCCGAGACAGCCTTGTCCGTCCACGGGACCGCGATCATGTCCAGATCGCGCTGCATGGACCCGTGTAGAGCGAGAGCGTATCCGTATCTCCGAGCAGTCGCGGCCAGCGCCGTGTAGTAGAACGAGTAAAACGCCGGGAAGTAGTGACTGCGGAATGCTGGCCGTCTCATTGACCTATCACTCCCCCGCGAAAGGCTCGTTGACGATCTCCAAGACCTCTCCCCGTGCCCCGGCCGCGTGCGCCTCGCGCATCAAATCGAGCACCTGATCGCAGTCCACCAGAGAGCGCCCAACAATGGCATCCTCGGGACACTCGCACAGCGGACCAATGCTCAGCTTCTCTTTCCCGTTCACCTTCATCCGCTGATGCGTGTAGTAGTCTCTCTCTCCGCTCTGAATCGTGATGATCATTCTTCTCCTCCTTCTGCTTTCGGATTATACGCCCAATCCCGCGCGCTCCAAGTCCTTCACCACGGAAGTCTCGACAGCCTCCGCCCGCGCCAGTAGCGTCCTCTCGAACCTCCGCCGGTACCTCGCGAGCAGTCGCGTGTAGTACTCCACCATGAGCGTGTTTCCCGTCCGCTGGTAGCTCGCCTTCTTGCGCGCGAGACAGATTCCGACCTCGACCGCGATCCACGAGACCGGATTCAACCACGGCCTTTTCACAGTATCAGCCTCAACGGTATTGCCGCAACTTCCGGGGAAGGAGAGCGGACCTGATCCAACTCAAGTTGGAACTGCGTTGAGTCGGCTCCCTCCGCGACCGCGACGCGCGTGATGTAGCAGTGGATCGGGATTCCGCTTTCCGTCTCTCCCTCCCATATCCGCGCAGGCACTCCGTTCAGATGCACGATCTTGCTCGTGCTTTCGAGAGTCGCCTTCATCTGGTCCTCTCCGTTCGGGCTTCCCGAGCGAGGTTGCCAATCTGCATGGCGGCTTCCGTTACAGCGAGGCTCAGGTTGAGAGATATTGACGAAAGGCTGGCAATCATCGACAGGTTGTCCTTTACCAGCAGTGCGGTCTCGCGCTCGCTCAATTTGTACCGGTCTATGATCGCCTGAATGTCATCTGCTACCTTTGCCACTCCCCGTAAGCGAATGCTCGCGAGATACTCCTCCAACTCTTCGATCAGGTTCACTTCTCTCCCTCCTTCTTGCGCATGTTCGGATTGAACTGGACTCCGCCGAGCCGCCAGATCATCTCCACCGCCGCTGTCTTTCCGCAGAACACGACCAGCCAGCGCGGGCACTTCTCCTTCGCGCAGCCTCCGCACTTCCCCTCATCGGCGCTCACTCGCTCTCCTCGTCAAATCTCGCCTCTCTGTCGCGCAGAATGACCTCTGCCTTGAAGGCCTGACTGACGAGAGGTGCGGGAGGCTCTTGCTCCGATGGGTACATGCGGTCAACCCACTTCGCGTCCGGCCGCTTGTGGATCGCGGTTTGGATCCTTCGCCACGTCTCGCGGTCCAGCCGCCCTTCCGACTCCATGACCAGCCCCGCGTACTCCGCGAGCAGCACAGCGTCCGAGACGGCAAGCACCGCTCCCAACTCATCGTCACTCGGGGTGTCCGCGTTCGCCCTCGCGTATATCGCGCGAATCCTCGCCCGGTCCTCTCGGCTTTTCCGAGGAGGCCAAAGCATTCTCGGCTTCCACCTCCACTCGGACACCTCGGCCATCGGGACGATATGCCACTGGCACGCGAGCTTGCAGATGCGCACCGCGTCGATTCGAGCGCCGAGTGACCGAGCGTTCCAGAATCCCTCCGGCTCCTCGATCATCGCGAAGTCCAACTCAGGGAAGGCTCCCACCTCATCGACCAGACAGCGGAGCGCCGCCGTGAGCGATGGAAGCTCGGGCTTGATCGTGATCAGCCGCGTCGAGTACTGCCCCGACAGCCGGTATCCCACGCGGATGATGAGCTTGTCGCTCTTGCACTCCGTTGTGAAGGCAGCGACGTTCGCCCCCTTCGCGTTCAGTACCTTGATTGTTCCTGACACTCTCTCCCTCCTCTCGACTCAGGATCGAGCCGCGTTCTGCTTCCGCGCGAGAGCCGCCGCTCTGTCGCGCCATTTCAACTGTTCTACCTGTTCGCTCTTGAACTCCGCCGTGTTGACCAGCCCCACGGTGTACAGGAGAGCATCATACAACTGTTCGTCTTTTTTCGCCAGCCATCCCTCCTCGATACACCTCTCATACAGCCGCGTCCCGGGGTACGGAGTCGCGATGTAGATGTTGCGCTGATCGAGCGGTAGAGCGTTCGCGTAGTCCAGAGTCCGTTGCATGTCTTCGAGCGTTTCCCCGGGGTACCCGATGATGAAGAATCCGGCGGTGAGAATCCCCTCGCCTCTGAGAGCCTTCACGAGAGAGAGCGCCTTGTCGAAGGGCATCCACTTCCGCCCGAGTCCCATCAACTCCGCCGACCTCGCGCTGCCAGCCTCGAAGGGCAGGGACACCCTCCAACACAACGGCGCGAGTCTCTTGGTATGTCCGAGGAGACGGTGCGCTGATATCCCGTTCGGAGTGCTCCACCAGAGACCGCGTTCCCGCAGGGCAGCGACAACGGCCTCGAAGTGGTCATCGACCGCGTTGACGTTGTCGTCCTCGATGAACACCTCTTCGACTCCCCGCGAGCAGAGGTGATCCAGCTGCGCCAGAATGCGGTCCATCGGGACCGGTCGCCACGCCCCCCAATACCTCCGGACGCCGCAGTACCCGCAATCGAGGTAGCACCCGCGCGAAGTCTCAAGGGACATCCACCGTTGCGTCTTGCTCTGTAGATCGTGCGGAGCCGCGAGGTTCCAATACCGTTCGAGCGCCCCGTCAGGGATTCGGCATGTTGGGCCGGTCGGCTCTCCCGCGAGGTTCAGAAAGCGCTGGAATCTCGGCTCGCCCTCTCCCGCCCACGTCTCCTTTACCCCCTCGGGCTCCGGTACAGCGGAGGCATGGAATCCTCCCGCGATCACGAAAGCATCCGACTGCATCAGGCGCTTCGCGGAGCGGACGTACTCGGCGTGCTGAATGGAAAACTGCGCGGACAATCCGATCAGATCGTACCGCGCGGTTCCCCACAGCAGAGCAGCTTGGTCGCCCGTATGCTCATCGGCGACCTCGACCGTGTACGATGGATCGCGCTCGATGAACGTCTTGAGAGTCCAAAGCCCGAGAGGTGGCATGTAGGTTGACTTCTGCGTCGGCTTGGTAGGCTCGCGGAGCTTGATGAGAAGGATTCTCACCGCAGCACCTCGTTGAGTCCGAAGCGATTCACGCGCGCGGTCTCCTCGTTTTCCATGAACGCCATACCACGGTGATTCGTCTTGCCGCTCTCCTTCACCATCACCATACGTCCGACCGCCTGATAGTTCAAGACATCAACCCCTATCTCCGCGAAATCGTCCAGAACGTCCCACAGATCACCGTCCGCGTGAAAGACAACGGTCATCTTTCGACTCTTCGCGAAGGACACCATTTTCGCATAGTGAGGCTTGATCCAAGACCGCCACCAATCGGGATTGATCAGCAGACCCCGGTTGTATGCCGTCTCATCCCCGATCATGAAGTATTCGAGCCGCGCTCCCCATTCGTCGCACAACCGCGCGTTCCATTCGAGGAATCCGTCAACGATAGGATCGAGCGGAGGAGACTGTACCAGAAGCTCCTCCCATCCCATGAACCGGGAGGCTGTGACAAACACGCTCTTCATATTCCGCGTCCCGAACGGTCTCCCCGGCGCATAGTCCTCGATCCTGTACCGCGTCCAATCGAAGTACCGCGAGAGCTTCGGCATTTGGATCCGCCCGGGGTGCTCGATAACCATAGGACCATGCTGCGTTTGTCGGTTCCTCCATCCCCACGGAATCTCGGCCAGTTGCTCGGGCATGACGTTGGCGAATAACTCCACTATGGCTCTCCTTTCTTCTGCACAACTGCGGCGATCTCTTCGTACAGACGGAGCATCGTCGCGGTCCTCTTCATTCGGCGAGTGTAGATCAACCGCGCGGCAGCGTAAATCAGAAACGCGTCAGCAGCGTCTGGCCCCTCGATAGTGACCCCGTACATCTGCTCAACGGCGCGCTGGTAGGCTCGCTGCTCCGCCTTCGTTCTCTTCTTCAAGTCGCCGATTGTCAGCGCCTTCCACGTCTGGATGGGAACGGCGACAAGGGGAATCTTCATCTGCGCGAGAGCGAGCCTGATCACTCCCCCCGCCTCCGCGCTTTTCCTCGCGGACAGGCTCCCGGGCGAATGGTAGAGGTAGTCCTCGATGAACGCGATGTCGAAGCGCCCGCAATCCGCGAGCACCAGATTCAACTGCGCCCATAGCCCCACCAGCCTCTCATCACCATCAAGGCCATCGGTCGAGATCGAGCGCGAGCGGCGCTGATCGTCGATCACGGTGAAGAGGCCGGTACACGCGATGCCCGGGTCAATGCTGATTACGTTCATCGCTTCTCTCCCCGAGGAGGTTGCCATCCAACCGGATCCGGGATTCCCCGATACGCCACCACGGCGCCCGTCTCCTCGCTCCTCACCGCGACAAACCACCCCTCAAACGGAGGCTGATCTTCACCGCTCTTGTCGCTCGCCCAATGCGCCTCCTCGTGCACAGTCCCGTCGCTCATCATCACCCGAACGTTCTGAGCGGTCCGGGGAGCGGTCGCCATCGGATTCCACGTTGTGGCTCCGGTCGCGAAGTGTTCGCCGGAACACCGATGACAGAACCAGAGTCCGCAGTTGAAGCAGTGGTACATGAAACGGACGGGCACCTTGCGTTGGCAAGACGCGCACGTCACGCCCGCCTCCGTTCCCGTCAACTCGCGGAACTGCGAACGCACCAGCGTCAGGATATGCAAGCGCTCCTCTTGGTTGGTTGGCGGGTTGTGTATGTTCATCTTCCGTCATCCGCATCGGGAGGCTCGACCAGAGTGACTGTGCCCTTCTCGGGGTTGATCCTGACGAAATCTCCCATGTGCAAGTCCATCTCCGTTCGGTAGTACCGAACCTCGCACCGTGACTTGAGCAGTTGGTTTTCCGCCTCCAACTCCCATCTCCTCCGCTTGCTCTCAGCGCACTCGTACACCTTGAGATAGAGCGCGCCCGAGCAGTCCTTGGCGAGCGATGAGATGAGCCTCTCCTTGCAGTCCTCGCAGACCAGATCCGGCGTGTATAACGTCCGGCCATCGGGGAGCGTGCGAAACATTCCGACCTCGGGCAACTTCGGCTCTCCCCGAATCGCGCGGATGGCCTCGACCAGCCACCCGAGTATCACGGACAACGCGATGAGCGCCCCGACCGTTCGCCAGAAGCTCCCGAGCAAGTACATGATGAAGTTCAAGCTACCCTCCTTTCCGAATCGTCGAGCGATCCGCGTCAACCTCCTCCGCCGTCAACGGGACGCCGGGAGCGGCCTCTCTCAGATCGCGCTTCACGTAGACATCTTTTCCCTCCGCCCTCAGAAGCTCCAACGCTCCCGACAGGTACGCTTCCCAATCGCGAGCCTCCTGCTTGACGTGGTTGAGCTTCCCGAGCCTGTACTCATCGACATAGGGCAAGCTCTCCCTTATCAGACGCATCGACTGCCCCGGATCAATCACGGGTTCCATCGACGCCCACGTGCGCACTCCCACCCGATGCAGAACGCGCAGCGCCTCGATTCGCTCGAACGGATCAGCGGCGCCCGGCTCCCACCTCTTCGATTCTCCCTCGCGGATCAGCGTCAGGCTCTGTCCAACCTTGATGCGGTCTCCGAAGGCTCGGAAGTAGTTCAGATCGGACAAGCACCTCAACCCTCCCTTCGTCAAGATCGCGACGTTGAGCTTGTACTTGTCGAGGAATCCAAGGACCGTCTTGCGCAATCCGATTGCAAGCGGTCCCGTGACGGAGTACAGATCGCCGACAAACGAGAGGAGAATCTGCCTTGGGTCCCCCGCGAGAGCCTCCGCTTGCAGATCGAGCTTTTGAAGCGAGAAGCTCTTGAGCAGCCGGTTGGAGCCGTGATACTGCTCCTTGGTCACGTGCAGGACAGCGGGGACATAGCAGTACTCGCATCCGTGCGAGCATCCCCCGAATATGTTCAGGGCGAGCGGTGAGTACTCGCGCGCTCTCCCCTTCGGCTCATAGATCGGTCCGTCACTCATGGGCCAATCCCTTGTGTCCGTTCATCGAGCGGTACATGGCCTCCCCGTAAGGCACACTCCTCCACAGGGTGCGCTCGGGACTATCGGTAACGTCCGCTCCGCCCTGCGCCTCGTACCACCGACCTCCGAAGATCACCCAAGCGTGCGGGGTGTCGCCATCGATCCCGGTTGCGAGCGATGGGTACTCGCCCGTCTCCCAACGAATCAAGTACATCATCAAGAGCGCGATGTCCTCGCAATCCCCCGACCGCTCAAGCCACGTCAGATCGGGAGGTGCCCAATACTCCGCCCGCTGCTGCCGTTCGATGTCCTTGGATCGACGGATATGAGACCCAAGCCATTTCCCTATTCCCTCCGGCGTCGCGTCGCCACCTATCGTTGAGGAGACGGGATGCGGGATGCTCTCGAACTGCGGATCATAGCCCATCTCCCCGAGCCACCAGCCGGTGCACCCCGACAACGCGAGGATGCAGACCGCGACCAATACTCGCTTCATCGTTCCCCTCCTTTCCTCTCCCGCGCGTCTTGCAACTCCGCGTAGCTCTTGCCTCTCCGCTCGGCTTTGCTCAGGTGGGTTCCGTAGGCTTTCGGCCGCCGCTGGTAACCCGCCACGTCGATGACGTGCGCGCCGTCCTCGAATGCCTCAGCCGCCTTGGCATGAGAGAGAAAAACCATTGCCGCGAAGGCGCTCAGATGCGTTCGCCGGTTCACTCCCCCCCTCCCCCTACGCAGCGGACCAGTACGCCCGCGATGCACTCCATGGGCTTACAGTCGAGTGCCTGCTCGTGTTCCTTTTCGCCGTGAGGACATCCCGTCCGTAGCTGGCAACCCTTAGCGTGGTCACAGATCACGCGCCTCGGTGCGCTCGCCGGGGACAGGGCGACTACGGGACCGAAGCACGCCATGCCTCCGGGGTGCTTGTCGGCGTGGCCTACCATGTCCTCGACGCGCACCATGTCTTTGCAGACCTTGCATTGCCGGTACTGCGAGACGTTGGGGTCAGGAATGATGTTGAGCATGGGCGTCTCCCCCACCGGGTCCGGGGCGTACTCACGGGCAGCGGCTTCGGGTCCGTGCGGGCAATATCGGGGCCAGTCATCACGAGCATGCCACCCCGCCACGAACGCCCGCCGCGCTATCTCGGCCTCATGCGCGGTCATGGGGAACCTCCGGGTCGGGGTACTCGGCGAGGGCTTCCTTGAGCAACCACTCCTCCGGGTAAGACACATCGAGATGATCGACCGCTCCCTTGACATACGCCTCCCGCTGGAGCTTGCGGCACTCGGCAAGGGAGACGAACAGGCCCGCTGCCTTACCGCTGGTCACGGGCTTGGAATTGTCACTCACGGGGAGACCTCCTTGTCGGGGTAGCGGCGATACGCCTCTGCGCCCGCCTTCCACTCGCGAGTTGCGACATCCTCCTGATCCCACGCCCATCGACAGGCGGACTTGAAGTCCTCCCGCCGCTGCGCTGCCTCGGGGTACCGGGCGAGAAGGGCGCGGATCAGCTCTGCCACTTCCGACCCGGTATAGGCGTCATCGTTGGAGTAGGCTTCCAGTCGCTCGCACAGCTTCACCAGCTCACTCTGTAGGCTCATGGCAACCTCCTTACGAATCGTGGTGGGGCATCCTGCTCCGTGAAGTAGGCCCGCGCTTGCTTGTAGGCTTCCTCGTAGCCGTCACCGATCAGCTTGTAGAGATCGTGCTTGATCTTCCGTGGCAGACGCATGAAGCAGGAATAGCAGAATGACTTCCCTGCCCCCTTTGTCTTTCCGCATTGGCACTCGCGGCCAAGCAGCTCGTCTCGAAGTTCTGCCGCCGTCGTTGGTAGGCTCATGGCTTCCTCCCTCGCTTCTCCTTGCGGTAGGCGGCGTTAAGGGTGTCAACTATGAGTCGTGCGATTTTCTCCATGTTCCTCGCCGACACCTTCCTTGACAGATCAGACGGATAGATATGCCACCCCATCGTCCCCGTCTCTATCGTGAACGGCCCCGCCCGCGTCAGCAGCGTGCTACTCATGGGGTGCCTCCCGGCGCTTGTGCCGCATGATGAGGCGGAAGGCTGGCTCCCACATCACCATCACATACAGCGTGACGAACATCAGCGCCGCGCCGGTTGCGATGCCGACGAAAAACACAAGTAGCATCATTCCTCCCCCTCCTTTGGCTCCTCGGCGAGGGCGGCGAAATCGGCAAGAGCTTTGCTGTATCCGCAGTCACAGTCCTCTCCGTCTCGCACTCCGCATCGAGAGTCATGGACAGCATAGAGACTGAGTGCCCGCAGCCGCACCAGCCGGTCCTTGCTGGCGGCAAGCTCAGTAGCCGCTCCCCCTGGCGTCCTCCCGGCGAGGGCGGCGCGGGCACGACTCCCTCGGTCTATGTTTACCTCTGCCGACAACGGGATGGGTTGCTCTCCAACGCCGATGTCAACCGTATCTGGCTTGTGGTTCGCTTCATCTGCGTACCATGCCAGCGCCCCCTCCAGCGCCGTGATACGCGCCTGGGCTGTGAAGAGGTCGCGCCCCTTCTCCTTGAGGGCATCGAACAATTCGCAAGCGTTTTTCCCTTGCTCGTCACGCTCGCGCTTCGCCTCGGCAAGCTCGCGCTCCTTTGCCTCCAGCAGCCTGCGCACCTCGGCGAACTCGCTGTCGGCCAGCAACCGCTTCTCGTGCTCCAAGACAAGCTCGCGCTCAAGGGCGGCAACTTTCTCCGCATGCGCGCCATAGATGACGTATGGTCCTCCCGCGTCCACGACCTGCTTAAACGTCGCATTTCCTTCATCGCCGCATTCAGCGACTATCGAGTACCGCTTCACTTCCACGTCTCGCGCCCGTATGTCGGGTACCCTCATCTTCCTTTGCGTCGCGAGCGCAAGGGCATCGTCCTTTTCCCTCTTGGCGATCATCTCCGCCGAGTACCCCTGCGCGCGCATCCACGGCGCTTGCTCCCTCACCATCAGCGCCATCGGAAGCTCCTTGGCTTTCTCCGCGTGCCAGTGCGGAGCGCTCGCCCCGGCGACTCCGTTGATGGCGATGTCCGCGATGCCTCCGCCGTTCGGACCGTGGACTTCAACCCCGTCGATCATCTCCCCCCGGGCGACGCTGAGAATCTTCCCCGTGTCGTAGCAGAATCCGAGGAGCCGAGCCGCCTGACTTCCGCAGCTACCGCACAGATGCATCACGCGAGCATCCCCGCTCGGATTCCACCACGAGACAAACCTCAACTCGATCTCCCAAAGCTCGCGGCCATCGAACACATCCCCGCCGCACGCGTCGCAAACGCGATGAATCACGACCATCTCTCTTCTCTCCTTTCTCACCTCTTCGGCTTCCGGATGAGCCGGTAGAGCCGCCCGCCAACGTGCTCGTACCGACCGTATGAACTGCCGTCGATGATGCACCCGTAGATGAAACGCATGTCGAACGGCTCGCCCTTCCGTTCCTTCTCCTGCTCTACCACGAGCCGCTTCCGAGCTTCGGCAAGCTCCGCCATTGCCGCGTCCAGCCCCGGGTCTTTGTCGCCGATGACCGCCTTACCCCCCTTGCCGTCCGCCCCGACGATAAACACCTCCATCGGTCCGACAAGCATCGACGCGTGGCCGAACGTCTTGGAACCAAAGTCATAGGTGGTGATCATCGGCGCAACCCATCGAGGAGAGCCTCCTCTGAAACGTCGATAGGTTCCGGAGGTTCCGCGATCGTATCAGCTTCGAGCTTATCGTCAAGCATTGCCTCCGCCGTGATCGCCGCGAGCTTTGCGGCCTTCACCGCCGCGTCTTTGTCGTGGTAGTCGCGGTCCGCGAATATCCGGATCCACGCGCCAATCGCCTGACCTTTGTAGTACTGCCGAAGCGTCATGCCCCTGTAAAGTGTCTTTGTTCCGTCCGCGTGTACTTTGACGAGAGGAAACGCGGGTTGATTACCGTCCATCAGCTTCCTCCCCTCTCCGCAAGCTCCGCGATACAGAGTTGCTTCTCCGTTGCGCACGGCTCGCACAGCGTGACCGTCACCGGGTCCATCATCTGTTGCGTCACGTCCTCGTCAGTTCCCATCACCCGCGCAAGCTCCGCGCTTCCGAGGAGCGCCGCGAGACCTCCCTGCCTGATGAGCGTGTTGACCTTGATGCCGTGGCGCTCGATGGTGATAGTCCAGAACAGGGGAAGGCCGGTATGCGTAATGACCTTGCCGCAGTTGGAGCACTTCGAGTGCTTTCGCAATTCGTCTTGCTTCATACAATCTCCTTCTTTTCTCCGCCGCGAAAAGAGAGCGGGAGAGCCGGGCAACGCCACGGCTCCCCTCGCTCAAGAAGAGGAACGGCGCATTGTCCCGTGGCTCAGAACAGCGCGGGTTGCTGCTCCGCGATCTGCTTGAGCAAAGCCACCCGACCTTGAGGAGCTTGATGGGTCTTGTCATTCGGTTTCCACTCGATGAAGCTCTCGCGCGCCATTTCGTTTCTCTCCTTCTTTGAAGTGAGCGCGCCCCGTCACGCCGACAGGACGCGCCCGATTGTCTACCGATCCGCCGATCAGGCCGGGTCTTGCGAGTCCAGAGCCTCCTTGGCGTCCTTGGTCGCGTTCGGCAGTTCTGGATCCTCCTCGTGCTCCACGATGGTCACCTCCGCGTCGAGGAACAGAAGATCAAGCAGCTTCTTCTCCTCCGCCTTGTCGTACGGAGCTTCGAGGGTGATGGTCAGTTTCTTCGTGTCCCTGAACCGTCTGTGCCGCACGTCAAACACTTCAAACACGCCCTTGTAAGTCTTGGGTGTTTTCTTCGAGGCCATTCAAACTCCTTTCCGTTTCTCCCACTTGTCACACGTCCAGCCGTTCCGTATCCACGCGGCCGGATCGTCCATGACGCCGATGAGTGTGCATTGCATCCCGCGCGCTCCGCTGCGGAACGTTGGCACCGCCATGTTCTCGCACCGCTCGCACACCGCCGCGCACACTCCCGCCGCTTGCCGATAGTGGACCTCCCGCTTGATGAGCTTGTACGGGCTGATCCCCATGTGTTCGGCTTGCTCGATCAACCGCAGCACGCTATTGCTCCGCCGCTCCTCCCTCATCACCTCCTCTCCTTCGCTTGCCTCAGTCGGTAGTCTCCGCCGTCGAACCGTATGAACTGGCACGCTCCCACCAGCCTCGACACAACCGCCCCGCCGAACTGCCGCGCGAAGTCCTCGATGCTCGTGAGGTTGGTCGTGATCAGAACGCTCTTCTTGTCCGCGATGAGCCGCGACACGACGCGGTAAATCTGCTCCTGCACCCACGCGTTGTCGCTCGCGAGCTTGTCAAAGTCATCGAACAGCACCACCCCGCGCGAGAGCAAATCCTCCGCGTACTTCCGGCCCTTGTCGCGATCCGTGAACTGCCCGACAAGCTCGGCCATCGCTTGGTACCAGATCGAGAGTCCGTCAGCCGCCGCGCGCCTGAGCACGCTCACGGCGCACCGCGTCTTGCCGGTCCCGTATGGACCGTACAGCACCAGACCGCTCCCCTCGCGATACTTCCTATCGACCGCGAAAGCTCGCACTTGCTCCATGGCGCTTTCCGTCTCGCGATCCACGGTATGGTCCCATGCCTCGAACGTCGAGCCGCGATAGTCGAGAGGAACCCCCGCGTTCAGGAGCCGATCCTCGATAACTCTGATCCGCTCGGAGCGCTCCTCCTCCGTCGATTCGCACTCACAGTCCGGTTGCCAGTACTCGAAGGATGCGAACCGCGTCACGCTCCGCGTCTTGACATACTGCCTCCCGCACTCGGGACACGCTCCGCCCTTCACCTCGCGCTCGATTCTTTCGCCCCGCCTCTTCTCATCCGGGTCATCGCTCGCCAGCAAACGCGCAGCAGATTTTAACGCTATCGCGTTCACCTCCTCGCCGGTCACGGCCTCGCCTTGCAGCACGCCCTTGATGATCTGTGCATGGTCACGCATCAGTGCATCACCCCTTCCAGTGCCGCCGCGTTTCGTTTCGCCCATGTGTTCTGAATCGCCTTCGCTCCCGCGTGTAGCGTGGAGTTGATCTCGTTGTAGTGCGAGAAGAATTGCGCGAACTCATATTGGAGACCTTTCCTGAACCACCAGACCCGCTTCTCATCGAAGTACGCCGCCATGCATTCGAGCACCACCTCAAGAGGCTGCGTCGTCGCGAGCACCTGCGCCATCTTCGCGTACTGCGCTTTCCAGACCGGCTTCTGCCCCTGACACCGCTCCTGAAACTCCTTCCAGAAAGCATCGGTGATAGCCCGGGCGGAAACGGCCTTCTTTTCCTTTGGTCTTTCCTCTTGATCTTCTCTCTTAATAGAGTCTCCATCTTTTGGGGAGTTTGAGTCTCCATCTTTTGGGGAGTCTTGATCCTCCAAGTTTTGGAGAGTCTCCATTTTTTGGGAAGTCAAGAAGTTGACCGCGTTCCCGTCTCGACCGTCTTTGCACTTGAACTCTTCTGCTTCTTCGAGGAAGGCCTGTATGCAGTACCGATCTGTACGACCGTGCCCGCGTCGCGCTCTCCCGATCCATCCCGCGTTCACGAGCACCTTGACCGCTCCCCCGACCGCCGAGAGCTTGAGTCCGGCGCGCTCCGCGATGTCCTCGTGCCCGGGGTTGCATCCTTCTTTCGCTCCCTCGAAGCTCGACAGGGCGATGAACACCCGCAGAGCGTTCGGAGTGATACGTTGATCCTTGAGTATCATCAGAGGCACCGCTCCGAACACCCCGAGCTTTGCATGAAGTCCACCAGCCATCTTCCCTCCCGAAACGAAATGAGCTTGTCTGAATCCCCGGCCGGTGATAGCCGCTCCCCTCAGGCGACCAAGGAGAATAGGATCGCAGACAAGCTCAATCCGCCGCCTGATACAGAAGACACGCGAGCGGCTCACCACCTCCGCTCGCCTTGGAGTATATCCGACAATCACTGAAAAAGAAAGCCCCGGTCATTTCTTTTTCTGCACCCTCTCGATCAACACCACGCCCGGCCCGAGCCTCGATTCCAGAACCTCATCGCCCGGTTCCAGACCGCACATCTCATTCAGGTGCACCGTCCTGCCGGTCTTTCCCGTCCTCTGTACCTTGTACGGCTTGAGTCTCAATAGCTGCTTCCTCTGATCCTTCAACTGCTCCCCCTTTCTCGAAAAGCTCTTCTTGCGATTCGGCTTCCTTGTCGCTCTCCGTGTCCGGCCACTTCAACGCGAGAGCAACCTTGTACCGAGTGTGCTTGTACTTCGCGACGAAAGCAACCGCTCCGCCGCCCGGCTCTGACCAGAGCGAGTGACACTCCGCGCAGAGCGCCAGCCAGTCGCTCGCCTTGTGCTTGGCCTCCGCGAACGTGACCCCGCTCCCTTGGCTTGAGATGTGGTGAACGTGATCGGTCTTTCCTCCGCATCCTTCGCAGATCGGGTTGCCCGCGCGGTACTGATCCTCCGTCAGATACTCCTCGCCGAGTACAACCTTGTCGTCGTTCATCTTCTTGCGCCACTGCATCCACCAATGTGCAACGTCCGCTCCCGATTCGAGATCAACTCCGTTGATCGCGAGCCGGTCGAATTGCATCTTGATGTGCTGGTGCATCCTGATGCTGTTCCAGTGCGAGCTTGTGATTACAACGTCGATCACGACCATATCGGTTCCCTCGATGGGATGAACTCGCTTCACGGTAACCATCTGTTTCAAGTCCTCGACCGCGACCGCCTTGGTTGTGAGCGGGAAGGTTGGAGCGTAGTCGAGCATGTCCTGTGAGTACAGGCTCTCGGGAGTCACCAGCTTTTCCGGATCTCCGCCCGGTCCGTTGTGCTGGATCGCCTCGATTCCGTACAGCGACCACATCAGCGCGTTGGCTTCGAGGCTCCGCTTGGCGTAGTGGATCTCAATCAACACGTCCAGATCGACCATCCACGCGTGCTCCGCCCGCTCCTCCACTGTCGCCTTCTCTCTCCGCTCCCTCTGCTTCTCATCGAGCTTCACAAGAGCCTTCCCGACCGCTTTGAAGTATCTCGGATCGACGCGGAGTACGAGGTACCCCGGAGGCAGTCCGCTCTGCTTGCGCCAGACCGGATTCCAATTGGCTATGAACTTTGTTCGAGCCATCAGGCCTCCCCGTACACGACCAGCACAGCGAGGAGCGCCGCTCGAACGGTCCACGGGTTGGCCTTGGCGTGTGGGCTTGCTTCGTTCTGGATCCAACCGATCAGGTTGTGGCTCAGGCTCTCCTCTGACGATCCGCTCTCCGTTTCCCTCCACCACTCGCGCACCCTCGCGAGCGGGAGCCACTGTCCACCGAATGACGGACCTCCGACAGACGCGACACCGATGATATCTCCATCCTCCTCAGCCCAACAGTGCCGCTCGGCAGTCTCCACGACCGCGAAGCAGTACCGCGTCGCGTCCCCCGGCTGGATCTCCACGATGGTCGCCCGTGTCGTCTCGCCCTCCCACGTGAGATCAAGCGTCTGCATCTTCGACCTCCGCCCCGAGTGCCGCGCGCTTCTTGTCGCGCTCGATGAACATCGTGGCGTTGCTCCCTTCCTTGAACTTCTCGACCATCGGTCCCCAACACCGATCTCTCCACCGACAGTAGTTGCACTGCCAGTCCGTTTTGTAGAGGTGCTTGTCGAGCGTGAAGCCCTGCTCACGCAACTCCCCGTTCTTGATGGCCGCGATGTAGTCGCGCTCCGGAGGCTCCTCGGATTCGAGCGATGCCTCGACAGCGGCAAACTTCTGCGTCAGAGCCTCGACCGTCCACTCTGACCAGTCGATCTCCTTGTCCCCGACCATGTACTGCCCGTCATCGCTTTTCGACAGCCAGAACTGTGTGCGGTACCCGAAGTCTCTCCCGAAGTACGCGAGGATCGCGGGAAGCAGGAGCCGCTGGACATAGAGGAACGTCTGAACGAGGTGCCCCGGCTTCGGAGCTTGTTTCTTCTGAATCTCCTTGATGCCCTGTCCGAACATGCTCTTGACCTCAGCAATGACCTGTTTCCCTCCGTTCTCTGTGATGAGAAAATCGAGCTTCATGCGGATCGGATACTTGAGCGCTTCCGGGTGGAACTCCTCCCTGACTTGCTTCTGGAAGCTCTCGATGAGACCATCGTTCACCGCGTCCGCGAGCGCTTCCTCAACGATCACCTCCACGCTCCCCCCGAGCCGCATCTTGAGCAGATCGCCAGCCGTGGGCGGGTTACTCGGTTCGGTTCCCTTCCACGAGTACCACAGTTGCCGCCGACAGGCATCGGCATCGCTGGCGTAGTGGCTCTGGCGTGTCCTTCGGTCCTCTTTGAGTAGGTACCGGTCCACCAAGTCGATCAGGTTCATGTCTCCTCTCCTTTCTGCTTGACCGCCTCGGCGATCAGAGCCTTGACTCTCGCGATCTCCGCTTGAGCGTCCTCGATATCCTGCTTGTTGCGCCGGATTCTCGTTTCCAGATAGATCAGCGCGTGACGGAGCCGCATGATCCCCTGCGTCGGCTCCTCGCCTTCGAGGAAGTTGACCAGAGAGCGGAGGTGCTCCTTGTCCACAGAGTACAGGTAGGCTCCCTCTTTTACCGCGAGGAGCTTACGCGCGATGTCCAGCGGAGTGTCCTCGATGCGGATTCCATCGGTGAACTTCTCGATGGCTTGCACCCTCTCCACAAACAGAGACCGCGTTCCCTCCGGCAATCCCTTGAACTGGAAGGCCAGCTGCTCGTCGTTCGGATTCGTCGGGTCCATCCGCCCTTTCCCGAATGTCACGGTGATCAGATTCACGCTCTCCTCCTTTTGTTCGCCTTCCTTGACGGAAGTATTCGCAGCTTCACCGCCTCGAACGCTTCTGCGCTCGGCGAGCAGATCACTTCAAACGTGACCTTCTTGAGCACCCTCTCCGCGAGGAGCGCTCGCCCGGCCGTTATGTGCTCAAGGCTCGGTGGTATCTCCTCGATGGAGACCTTGACGCTGAGCGGATTGAAAAGCTCGAACGCGCGGACCATGTACCGCTCTTTCGGCAACCTCTTGCGTCTCACTTTCTCTCCTCCGCCGAAACGCTCGGAGGTTGCGCGGCCGGTCCTGCCGAGAGCACCGCCTCCCCGAGATACACGACGCGCCCGTGCTCCTTCGCGTCCTTGCGCCGCATGTCGGCCTTTGCCTTGGTGTCCTGATAGAAGGAGTTGAGCGCTTGGAGGTTGCGCTTTTCGGTATCGGCCTGACGCTTGAGCGCGATCCGCTCTGTCCCGTCGAACAGAGGAATGCGCCTCTTGTCGGGTGAAATCTCCGTGTCGTTCAGGAGCACCATAAGCGCTCCGTACACGGCAGCGTTGTCCTCGGGCAACGGTGCTTCCTTCTCGCGCGGTGGCTGCTGCTGGGCGCGCTGCTGGTTCCTCCCCTGCTGCTGCCGCTCACCGGCCTCCGGAGAGCCGTGGTCTGGATCGGTGCTTTGCGGTTCGGTCTCGATGAGGAATAGCCGCTTGAGAGCGTTCTTGAATGCTGCGGTCTCCGCCTTGTTGGTGGCCTTGTCCGAACTGTCGATTGCCTCCCCGTAGGCGCTCATCCTCAGCGTCGATCCGTCCTCGGCGCAGACCATCGTGTACCGCATCTTGACCGACACGCGGATGCCTGTGCCTCCGCTCTTGTAAGCGCGATCCTCCTTGGTCGAAGAAAGGGCATCCTGCAAAACCACGATCCTCTCTGCTGCCATCTCCTTGCTGAGCTTCTTCAGCAGCGCCTCGATGCCCCAGAACATGTACCCCTGATCCTTGTTCCGCTCCGTCTTTCTCATCGCCCCGAGCCGCCCCATGATGGCAACTATCTTCGAGACGATGAGGATGCCACCAGTTGGCCCCCGCTCGATAACCTCCTCCGCCGCAGCCTCGCTCTCCTCCTCCGGCGGAGCGAACAGGTTGCGCTCCCGTTTCTCTTGATCGGTTTTCTCCATGCGATCTCTCCTCTTGACTCTCGGGTGGGGTCACGCGTATCCTACTGACAGTAGGGGCATCGTAAGCCGCCGCACGCGATGATCCCCGATCACCCGGAGCCGATGATCTGAACTCTCCTTCTGCATCGGCTCCGTTCTTTTTGCCCTTCCATTATAAATTACTTCACCGGGAAAGTAAAGCGCTTCTCAAATCCCCCGCCGCCTCGCGGCCCTGCACTCGTAACGGCACCACGACTCTTGCCAGTCGCAGCGCCTCGCGTACTTGCGGTGCAGCCGCGTCATCCCTTCGAGATTGTCGGAACAGATGTCGTCCCATATGTCGTGCCACACCATCTGATACCGCTCGCCCTTCGGTGGCTTGTACTTGAAGGCATCCGCGCACACGATCCTGACGCGCGGATCGGAGGTGTAGTGCTGACCGACCAAGTCGATCAAGTCCTGCGATATCTCCACCACCGTGACCGCTGTCACCTCCGGCCGAAGCAGGACCGCCTTGAGCACCGCTCCCAACCCGAGTCCGTTGATCAGGCAGTGCCCACGCGCCATGTGCAAAGCCGCTCGGAAATCCTCAAGCTCTGCCGGTGTATCGGACATCACCAGCGTCTGCCCGCGAAAGAGCCGCGTGAACGTTTCCCCGATAGGAACGGCTCGACGGGCTTTCAGCGCCGACCAATCCTGACGGTCCGTTGTGAACCTCTCGATGCGCCACGGCCCCTTCGAGCCTTCCGGCAGATCGACCTTTTCCACCGCCCCCCTCCTTTCACCCCGCCCATATCGAACGGGGCAGATGCTTCCGGATAACGTCAGCCACCTCCCTCGCCTCGGTGCACCCCGTGGGACCAAGCAGCGCCGCCTTTATGTTGTCGCACACCGTCATGCTCTCCGATGACACTCTTGGAGCTCCGTCAACAATGAGGGTGTAAGTGCCCGGTTCCGCTCCGGGCACAATGTCGATCTTCACGCGCGCCATCCTTGCGCTTCCGAGATCACCTCATCCTCGAACAGCGCCGCGAGGTGAGGGCTGATCTGATCGGAGTGGCGGTCCAGCCACACCTTGAGGAACGTCGCGGGAGTCTGCCGCTTGCGCGCGATGAACTGCTCGATGTACGAGTCCCATCCGTTCGACATCTCGCACGCTTTCGACATCGGCTCCCCGACCACGACCACCTCCGCGTTCCCGTACTCTCTCACGAGAGTCTCGCGGTGGGATTCGTTGCGAGCGGGAAGCGCTCCGGGGTGCTCCTCGCGGAAACGGAAAAATGCTTTGTCGGCGATCCGCTGCGCCCACTCCCCCTCCCCGGTCGGGTTGCCAACCTCGAACAGCGAAGCAACCTCGGGAGCCTCGCGCTTCATCATCTCGACAACCTTGTTCTCCTCCTCGCGCAGTTCTTGGAACATCTTGGCGGTGGCCCAATTCACCTCCCACGACCAGACCATGCGCCGGTCCCGATCCACGCGCACGACATCCGGATTCAGATCGTACCCGTAGGTTCGATCCTTCTCCTGCATCGTGCAGACATACAGGCCTCCCACGTACACCCTCCGCTCCTCTCCCTCCCCCGAGAGGAGGAATCCTTGGCTGGTGTGAGCCTCGTGCTGCGGACGTTGGAGCCGCCGGGTGTTCCTCCGAATCTCCTGCCACTCCGCCGGGGTGATTCCCGAGACGGCAATGGCGAACGTCTGATCAATCGCCCACCGCACGTCTTTCTGGATTTCGAGGGTCAAGACATCGCAGTCGAAAGTCCGGCTGTGGGAAATGTACGGCACCCACGTCTCGCTCCCGTTGCATATCTGGACGCTTTTGCCGCCGCGCAGCAGCACGAGGAGCGCGAGCTTGTACCCCTCGCCATACTGCCCGATGCTCCCCGGCGCCTTCTTGCTGTGCCCGAGTACCAGCGTGCGCCTCGACAGCACCGTGTTCTCGTTGGACACCACGAGGGTCCGCGTCTTGGCGTGGTACTTGATGCGCGCTCTGGACAAGACTGTGTCCTCGCTCACCTTCTCCCCGTCCAGAGCGTTCTGGATCAGTTCGCGCGCCGCCTCCCACGTGCCCCACGAGCCTACGTAGTTCTTGGAGAGAGGCAACTCCACGCGCTCGACCGTTTGACCATTCTTCTTCATTCGTCCCTCCTTCTGGACACCGAAGAGAAACGGCCCGGAGAGATTCCCCGGGCCGCACCGCCGTTGTTAGTTGTTCAGCACCTCCCACTCGCTCGGCGAGAGCGCGACCACGTCCCACCCCGTGGACTCGGCGTCGTACTGCCGGTCCGGGGATTCGATCTCGTGGGCCAGAGCCGTGATCGCGTTCGACAGTCCCCACCGCGTCGGATCGCCGCCCGTGATGAGGTTGTTCATGACCTTGGTGCCCTCCGCCTCGCTCAGTCCGAACCGCCGCGTGACCTTCTCGATGAGCTTCACAGGATCGTTGATCCGATCCTCCGCCGCCCCCTTCATCTGCGCCAGCTTCTTCTGGAAGCGCGCCTCATCGAGCGCCGTGGAGACGATATCGCGGAGCTTGAGTTGGAACGCTTTGACATCGGCCTCGACCGTGTCGCTGCGGAATATGCCGTAGTCGGCATCCTCCACCCGCCGCCCAACGTGGTACTTGTTGAGCAGGCTCTCCGCGACCGCTCCGTTGGAGCAGACGTAGTTGAGCAGGAAGCTCCGAACGTCCACCGCTCCGCACCCGACCTCGCTGTTGGAGATCACGAGGCCAGCCGCCACGAGCACGCCCGGCTTCACCTCGCCCGCGATGTTCGGGAACAGCACTTGGAGGTACATCCGTTTCTCCGTCAGCGCTTGCGCCCACACCTTGAGGTTGGTGTGCTCCTTGAGCGTCGGGAGGAGCGCCGAGAGAACATCGAAGTTGTCGTACGGCTTGAAGCTGTCCGACAGGTATGCCCTCGCGTTCCCGTCCAGCGTCCGCACCAGCCGCTTTTCGTTCTGCGCCCCGAGCCACGCGTTGACCGTGTAGGCTCGAAGCCCGGGCACCTGCGGCATCCGGTCGTAGTACGCTTTCGGAATCGCGAGCCGAGCCGCGATCTGCGAATGCGCGACCTCGCCAATGCCGAAGCTCTCGGTGTGTCCGTTCGGTGTGATCACCAGCGTGTTGTCCCCGTCCATTTCCATGGCGCGGGTGTGCACGAGGTAATCCTGCTTCGACCGCTCGACCTCTTCGATACGCGCGGCCAGGGCGGTGAGAGTCTCGTAGTTGCCTTTCATGCAACCCTCCTTGAAAGAGAATGACTTGAGAACTGCCCGGCAACGCCGGGCGAAAGAGAGGAGCGGGAATTGCACCCGCTCCGTGACGCCACTCGCGCTCTCTCAGATTCCGAACGCTTCTTTCATCTCCTCCTCCCATTCCCTCTTTTGCGCGACGTGTATTTGCGCCCGGCGAAATCTGTCAGCGACAAAGAATCTCAGCGCCGTTTCGTTCCAATTGTCCGGGAGCTTTTGGATGTTGATATCCGCGATCATCCTTGCCGTGACTCTCGCGACCAGACCACGAATGAACTCCTTTTGCTTGGCCTTCGTCATGTCCCATCCTCCTCCGTGGAATCGTTTCTGACTTCCTCGTGGGTTCCCCCGATCCGATCCACGAGAATCTTGATGAGGTTGATGACCTGATGCTGCCTCAGGGCGCAGTACTTCTCCCCGATAGTGAACTGCACCCCGGCTCTCCCGATATCCCCGCCCGAGAAGGCAGTCACCATCATCCTGTCTTTCCCGGGTCCCAAGTCCATCGACCGATAGTTGCCGATGGTCGTGCTCACAGCCCGGCCTCCTCCGTGGAATCGTTTCTGACTTCCTCGTGGGTTCCCCCGATCCAATCCACGAGAATATTGATGAGGTTGATGACCTTCTCTTGGATTGATTCGGGAGTCTCGGGAACATCATCGCCGGACTTCAAACGAGGCTTGAACTCGACGCGCTCCGCGACGATGACAACCTTGCTCTTGGGCTTTCCTTCCGTGTCGGTCCACCTGTCCTGCTTGAGCCGTCCGACCACGCGCACCCCACGGCCTTTCTTGAGGTACTCGCCGCAGACCTCGGCGAGCCGAGCGAAGGAGGTGACCTCGAAGAATGAGACCTCCTTCTGTAGCTGATCGTCCTGCTTGTAGAACCGGGTGACCGCGACCGCGAAGCCGCAGACCGCCGTTCCCTTTCCCGTGTAGCTCAGTTCAGGATCATTGGTCAGGTCCCCCTCCACGAGAATCGAGTTGAGATTGTCCATAGATGCCTCCCCTTCTTGCGCTCCTCGCGCTTATGTCCCGAGCCATACGGCTCGGAGGCTCTCCGCCCGCGCTTGCAGTCCGGCTCCGAGGTGCCGCAAGCGCTCCCCGCTTTACTCGGGGAGTGTCATATCCCGTTCCTCCTTTCTGGCATTCGCCTCGCGTGGGGAAGTGTCCCAGTCTTGCGCCTCCCCGCGTCGAGTCATTTACAGCCGCACCGGAAACGCGGCCCGTTGTGCTTCTTGCACCACCCGCACTGAGTGTGACCGCCTTGCCCGGCCTTCCGACAGTTCACCCGTTCCAGATCGTCCTGACGGGGCAGTCTCCCCGTCCTCAGAAGGAAGCCAAGCGCCGTCATCTCGGCTCCTCCTTGAGCATGTGCGCCGCTCCCGCTCTCGCCAAGGCGATCAACGATGAGAGGTTGAACCGAAACTGCGGCACGTAGTAGCAAGCGCTTCCACTCCCGTCCCTGTAGAGCAGGACAACAAGCTCCTGCTGACCAGCCGCGATCCGCTCGGGGTCAACCTCCTCGCCATGCGCGTTGTTGAGCCGATCCCCAACCACCCTCGCCGATACGCCCTGCACGTCTGGATCGTGCATGTCATCTCGGCACCCGTCCGTCGCCCTGAGCAGATTCTTCGCCAGACCTTTGAAGTATTCATCCATCGTTTCATCTCCTCGCCCGAGCCGATGTCGCGAACGCTTCGCACGCATCGTCTCCGAAAAGCTCTGACGCTCTTGCCGCGTCCCTGACCAGCGCGCGCCGTTCCCGCTCGCGATCCTTCTTCACCCTCGCGTCGAGGCAGACCTCATCGTACCAGCCTCCGCGATACCACATGGGATCCGGGACCATCTCGCCGCACCCGAAGCACCGATGCGCTCCGCCCAACTCCCCCGAGGTGTAGCCGCCGCTCTCGCTCCTCTTCATTTCGTTCCCTCCTCCTTCATCGTGGCGCGAACCGACCGCCGTAGCCGCTCGGCTTGCTTCCTTCGATACTCGATCAAGTCACGGAGCCTCTTCTTTTCCGACTCGGGCCAGTCGCGAACCTCTCCCCACTCCTCCCGCAGCCGCCCTCGCTTCTGCTCGATTGAGACGTTTGCCGCCGCGATCATCAAGCGCAGATCGTGCTGGAACATCTCGCGCCTTGTCGCTCTCATGACGCGCCTCCTTTGCCGCTCGGCAACCACTTCAATCCGTCCGCTCGCATCGCGCAGAAGAAAGCCCACGGCGTCATGATCGCCCCGTCCGCAACGAGAGCCTCCGCAGCCGTTCCGGGCTTGTAGTAGTTGGCCCATTCGGTCCTGCGGATGAACTCCTCCACGGTGATCTTCTCCCAATCGTCATCACCCTTGTAGCGCCGTTCGATGCTTGCGATGCCGTGCTTCTTGAGAAGAGCCTCCGCCTTGCGGACATCCTCCGCCGTTCTGCCCTTTTCCATACTCCACCTCTCTCCTTCTGATTCGCGTCGCCGGGCTTTGGACCGGCGTTGCGGTTTACCGCGCGGAGCCGAAGCTCCCCGCGCGTCCATCACCGTTGCGATTCGTGAAGCAGCCGCCGCATCTCATTGAGCGCTTCCCCGAATCTGCTCTTGAGCTTTCCGTCCGCGAGACGGCGCGAGTAGATCAGCCAGCTCACGGTCGTGTCGAAGAATCGCGCTGCCTCTCTACTCATCGTGCACCACCTCCTCTCTCTCGACAGGCTCCTCCGCGTCGCGCTCCCATTCCTCGATCCGCTGCGCCAATCGCTCCTTTGCGCTCTCGCTGACCACCGCGAGGAAGTCCTTGCCGTCAGGATCCAAACGAATCGCCTTGATGGTCGCGATCCGGTTGAACCTGTCCCACTCGTACTCCACGACCACGTCGATGCCCTCGATGTATCCGAGGTACACGCTCGGCGCTGCGCCCCTCACGCCTTCGCTCCCTTCCCTTGGGGCAGCTTTCCCCACTCCGGGGAATTAGCCTCCGCCCACAACATCGCAGGGTCATCCTTGTGCGAGTACATGTAGGACGCGCACGACTCGCAGAGGCACAACGCGTCATCGTGCCACTGATTGCCGAGCGGATCGTTTCTATCTGTCCACGGTCCGCTGAAATAGTCCTCGCCCGCGCTCTTGCCACATCGGTAGCAGGGGTTGAACTCGCGGTACCGTCCATCCTTCGAGCGATACCTCTGGCGATGCTTCTGTGCGTTTGTCATTTGATTCCTCTCCTTCTGTCGTCCACGGGCTTCGGACCGTGTTGCGGTTTACGGCTCCTCGCGGAGCCGCCGTCACCATCTCACTCCCCTCGCTCTGCCGCCGCCTTTGCCTCCTTGTCCGTCCACCGGTGGGAATGGCTCAGGCAAGCCGCCCGCATCCCGTGCTCCCTCTGAATCTCGGGATGAATCAGGGTTGCCACTCCCCCGTAAGCTTGAGCGATCATCGAGTGCTCAGTGGCAATCTTCATGATCTGGTTCCACGCTTCCTCCTCGCGCTGCTTCTGAGTTTTCTTCACGCTCCGCTCCCTTCCTCGCTCTTGGAGGTGACGTACCATTTCCCGTCGATGGCCTTGATCTTTCCTTCTTGCTCTGCGACGCGGAGCGATCCGTGCGCCGAAGGATTCCAGCCCTTGAGCTTGAGACCAAGACCATCGAGGCCGGGGTAATCTCGGACGAAATCGACAGCCGTTCTCTTCTTCATCTCTCGACCTCCTCAATCGTTGAGCACGTGAAGCTCCGTTTGCGACCTCGGCGCGTAGTACACCCTCCCGCCATCCTGTAGCGGTCGAGTGACCGGGCCGTATATCTTCGCATCACCGTTGTCGTCCAGAACCACGATTATGGACGGCCACTCCCCGGGAGCGAGTCCTGCCGTGCTCGCCTCGATGATGAGCTTGCTTCCGTCCAGCGTCGCGTCCCGCTTGTTTATCGCGATCATCTCCGCAGCCTCCCCTCCCGTTCCGCGATGATCATGTCGAGAGCCTTCTCTTTCGGGATTCCCATAATCTCAGCAAGGACACTCGAAGCTCCGAACGCTCCGTCTTTGAATCTCTCCACGCTCAACGCGATTACGCGCACCACGGTATCGACGTGCACGGTGATGTTCATACAGGCCTCCTCTCGAAGTCCCGCGCGAGCCGAACCGCCTCACGCTTGGTCAGCGGATTGCTCCGCGTCACGAATCCCCACCCCCTCACCACGACCACGTACCCGCCCTGCCCACCGATCACCTTCACGCTCATATCTTCTCTCCTTCTGTGCGGGATTGTCACCGCGCGATTCTTCATCGCCCCGCATTACGGGCGAGCCTCGCGACTCGCCTGACTCTGCGCTAAGTCCACTTGTTCGTCTGACCGGCGTAAGGCTCATACCTCAGCACCCCTCGCCCTTCCCCGTCCGTTCTCTTCGAGTGAGCCTCGCAGCGACCGGAGAAGAACAGCCCATCCTCGGTCATCTCCGATCTCTTGACCGCCACGAGCACGCCCGGCTTTCCGCATTCGTGACCGTATGTACCGGCCTCCGCGAAGCCGCATAGATTGTTGACTGGCGATTCCCTCATCTTCGTCCTCGCTTTCTCAGACCATCAGGCCCGCAAGCTGCTCGGCGTCATCGCGCTCGGTCAACTCTGCGAGTGCCTTCCTCGAAGCCCTCAAGACTCTCTCGGCCTTGATGGCAAGAATCCGATCCCGCGCAGCAACCCGCTCGGGATAGAAGAAGTCCAGAACGTCCGACCACGTTCCTTTGACGACCTCTTCGTCTATTGTTTGGAAACGATTCCTTGAGCCAGACAAGTCAGCGACCAGCGCCTTACCACAATCTTGCGTGTGACCGTTCCTCGGGGTGATCCAGAACAGAACCTCTTGGTCATCGAGCTTGCAGATGGAGAAGGAATCATACAGGCTCCCGTTCACGGGGCAGTTATTCTTGAAGAAGACATAGACCTTTTCGGGGTCAAACCGCTTGCTCTTCGCGATCTGGCAAACCCTTCGTCCGAGCCTCTGCGTTTTGGCCGCAAGCGCGCTGTCCTTGCAGAACCAGTCGAACCATCCCGCCTTCATTTGCGTGTGCGCATCGGGCGCATCGTAGTCCCCGCGATTGAACCTGTTCACCCATTCCTTCAACGAAATCTGGTTGTCTGTCATGGCCTCTCTCCTTCTTGAGTTTTGGTTTCGCACGGGCTTGTGACCGTGCTGCCGCATTAACGGAGCCTCTCGGCTCCGCCACTCTGCTACTTCTTGAGAGCCTCGGTCAGACGCGAGACAACGTACTCTGCCGCCTCCGTTGTATGCCGAGGGTGAAACATCTTGCTCTTTCCCTTGTACATTTCCTCAGTGATGGATTGCATCGGATCGCTCTCCCCGAAATAGACCACGATGGAATCCGATCCGCGAGCCTCGGAGAAGCAGACGAATCGAACACCCGCCAGAGAAAGCGAGTAGCCCTGCTCCCTCCCGTTCTGGTAGGCTCCAACGCTCACGACACCCTCGGCATCGACCATCGCCAGCCGAGCCTTTGCAAGCGCCAGAACCGCGCCAGCCACGTCCATCTTGTAGGAATCAATCTCCATATTGCTCTCCTTCGGCTCTCGCCTCGCCCTGCCGCCTTGCAACGGCTCCCCGTGATACGGGAAGGGCATTAACGGGGTTCGCCATTCGTTGGCATCTCGCGCAACCCCGCTGCTCTGCTACTCGTCATCCTCGCCCGCGTTGTCGTTCATCAGCGCGATCAGCGCGTCCAGATTCCGCTTGACCATCGAGTCTCGCTCCGCTCTCGCCCTGAGCCGCGCTTCAAGCTCGGCCTTTTGCTGTTCGCGAGTTTTTCTCATCCCCGCTCCTCCGTTTCGAGAGCCGCCAGAACGTTTCGCAAGTCGATCCTGATACCGGAGAGGATCGTTTCTCTTTCGAGCTTGGTCATCTCTTTGCTGAGTTTCGCGATCTGATATGCCGCAGCCCTGCACGATACCGACAGCCTTCTGTAGTCCGTTGTCTCCATCGCTTCTCTCCTTCTGTTAGCGCACCCAGTAGATCGCAACTCCCGTTCCGATATCGAAGCACTCGAACGTCGCGCCAGCCTCGCGCCTCTTCAAGTGCTCCAACGCTCTCTCCGCGTTTCGGTACGTCGCCAAGGCTCGATTCCTCGCCAGCTTCCCGCCGATGTACACGTCCATATTCCTCTCCTTGTGATTTGTCGCTCGGGCTTGCAACCGAGCCGCCGCATTAGCGGAGCCGAAGCTCCGCTGCTCTGCGCTTACTTCGCTTCGATCAAGCGAGGTTTGAAAATCGAATTGGGTGAGTAGTGAATCGTGATCCCTACATCGCGCCCGCAGAAAATCGAGTGCACCACGACCAGAACGTCATCGGGAACCTCGAAGGAAGGAAACGCGCGCCGCGTGTCGCCGAACGCCGCAGCCTTCATCTCTGCGACGGCCAGCTTGTTTCCGAATTGCTTGACGGCTCGCGTGTCGTCCTTTGTCCCGCCGCCCCAAACGTTCTCGACCGCGACTGTCGTGCTCTCGCACGCTCTGAACTTGCGGCCCCTGTACTCGGGGAACGTCGCCGCGATGATCTCGGCAACCTGTGCTTTCCGAAGTGTCGTTGTCATGGTCTCTCCTTCTCTCGATTTGTTCGCTGGACTTGCAACCAGCGCTGTGCATTAACGGTCGTGCTCTCCGCTCTCCGCTCTCCTCGCCTTCGTGCACTCCTTGGCCTTGGCTCCTCGTGGCTGTGATCGCTTTCGACCGCTGCTCTGCCGCACCCCCGGTACTATCTCAACCGGCCCCCCCAGGCTCCGCCTCAATCGCTCCGCGCTCCTTCGCTTCGCGAGTCGGCTTGTTCGCCTTCCCCTTCTCTCTTTCGCGCGTCGGCCTCACTCAGCCTCAAGGCTCCCTTACCGCCGCTCCGAACATCTTTCAAAGAACCCAAACCCTAACGATGTAAATATAAATGATGATAAGTTATTTCACAAGCCCATAGACAAGTTTTTTTCGAGAAATCGTCTGGAATCGGAGATAAATTACTAAACGTGCGTTTCGTGTGTTTTTCGTTGGGAATCGTGGTGGGTTTCGGCCCTCGAAGGACAAAAGAAAGCTCCCCGCGTTACCGGGGAGCCTCGAAGGAAGGAACGGAGAGCGATTCTATGGCGCGAGGATCGCCTTGAGCGCGAGCACAGTCAACGGAATTGCGACCAGCGCTCCGACCACGGCCCCTCCCGCCGCCCACTTGAGCTTCGCGGTCCAACTCTCCGGCTCGGGAAGCAATCCCACGAACGTCGCCGGATCGAACGTCACCGACCACGAGAGCTTCCCCGCCGTGACGGTGATGCTGCCGATCTGCGTCATGTGCACGTCGCGCCCCACGACAACCGCCGCCCACTTGGGCGCTTCGACAATCGGCTCCGAGTGCTCGATGTAGTCGTACTCGATCACGACATCGACCACCTCGCTCTCGGGAGCGAAGTCCATCCAGAGCCGCGCTTGCTCGGGAGTGAGCCGCTGATACTCTTCGGCCTCGACCGGCGCCAGTCCCGCGAACATGGCGAAAACGAGGGTGGCGACAACCACCAGAACGCCCCCCTGTCGCTGAAAGAGCTTGCTCTCGCGCGTGCGGACCCGTTGGTTGGTATCTTTTCCCCTTACAGCGTTCACGGATTGCTCCTTGAGGCTCCTCGCCTGTCTACCGGCTGGTGCTTGATCTGGACGTGAGCGTATGTCGCTCCCGTGTCGAGGCCAACCGCATCGACCTCCCCGGGCTTCACTCCGTCCGGGAGAATAACGGTGATCTCCTCGCCATCCTGTACCGCGATGATCTCGTGGTCGTTGCCGGGAATCGTGCTGAACGGAACGGGAGACGCAACGTTGTGCCGCATCGAGTACCGCTTGATCTTCCGATACACGACCAGCGAGACAACCGCGAGGAGCACGACCACGATTGCCGCCGCGATCCTCTTGACCCACGTCCAGACCGCTTCGAGTTTACTTTCCACCGACGCCCCCCTTGAACTTCGTCAGAACGGAGTCGATGGCCTTCTCGCCGATCACCATTCCCGCGACGGTGATCCATCCCCACTCGTCAATCTTCCCCGCGTACAGGAGGCCGGTCGCAACGATGAAGATCAACCCCTTGAACCCGAGCAGCTTGATGAGCAACTCCGCCGCCCGCTTTGGTATCGAAGCGAGCAACTCCTTCAAGGTCATCCGCACCGTTACAAACTCGCCCGCGTTCCCCGTGACAGCCTCGACCGATTCGCCCGGTTCCGCAAACCCCACCACCACCGTTTCGTCATCGCCCATCGTTCCCTCCCTTACATGTCAAACAGATGTTCGGTCGAGTAGTACACCACGACCTTGCCGTTGACGCGTCTGACGCACTTGAACCGATTGAGGAACGTGATGCCCTTCTGCTCTCGAAGCTCTCGGTACGCTGCGACCATCTGGCTCTCGGGCATCCCCTTCGTCAATGCGCACTCGGAGTACACCTTGGCGACCTCGTGGATGTCCATCTCCTGATCGGGAGCCTGATAGTACTTCTCCCTGAGGATGGCGTCGAGCAGCGCGCAACTCCCGCCCGCCGTGAACCCCGCGCTGTGAAGCTCGACGTGCGAGTGTATCCCGTCCGCGACTCCGTTCGCCCCTATCGTCCCGAGGAATGCCTTGCGGGTGATGGCCGCTCCGGCGGTTGCCGTGTCTATGACGGCGCAATCCTTCGGCCACATGTGACAGAGCCTGAGGGAGAATCCGTGAGCGTGATGCAGCCAAAGCTCCGTTCCGAACGGCGCGCTGTCCGCAACCCATCCGCTCTTGTAGAAGTCGAACGGCGCGAACATGCCGTTGCTTCTCCCTTGGAACGTGCAATCACTCGCTCCCCGATCAACGCCAAAGTGGATCCCCGGCGTTCCCCACTCTAACTTCCCTCCCGCCAGAACGCGGTACCGCTTCACCAGACCGAAGCTGCACGTGAACGGCGCGCGAGGCCTGAATACAACGTTGTCGAAGTTGAGACCTCCGTACTCGGCGAGGAATCCCTTGAGGCCAACTGCGGTTCCGTTCTTCATCGAGGCACCCTCAGCATCAGCGAGTCGATCTTGTCGCCGAACTTCTCCACGGTTTTGGTCAGCGTCTCAACCTGTTTCGTAAGCCCGGCGATTTCGCTTGCGACGTTCTTCTGCTCCCGTATGGCATCATCCTTGAAAGCCTCAACGGTGGAGATCCGGGAATCTATAGCCTGATGGTCCTTGTTCCCAACCGCCACGACCGCCGTGAGAGTGATCCCGAGACAGATGCCGACAATCCCTCCCGCGAGCTTCAACGCCGTCATTGCGTTCCGTGCCGCCTGCCCATTCGGCTGCGGCTTTTGCGATCCGTTGCCCGACGGAGCGCCCATCGTCTCGACCGTCGCCTGAACGTTGCTCATCGCGCCTCCCCTTTACAGAATGTAGTCCACTATGACCCATCCACGATTCACCGAGGTATCGTTGTAGAGAGTTGAGTCGAATGTACCCCCCGCGTCGCGCAGGATTTCGAGAGTCCCATCAGGGTTGAAGTTGTAGTACCCCCCCCTGGCCAACTCGCTAACAATAGTCAAGCCGTCATCCATTATGAAACATTGAATCCCAACGATTTTCGTCTGCATAGATGCAATACCCGAGGTGATGTTGACCTGTGAGACCGTGTCCATATCCCACGATCCGAGCCTGAACACCTTTTGGTAAACGTGCGCTTTCAGATCGGTACTGCCAGACTTGTAGCTCCTCTCGACGGAAGCTCCAAACGTGTTCTTGGAAGCGAGTCCCGATGCCTTCGGATACTTCGCGAACGTCGCGGTGCCCGTGAACACCGTCGATGTTTTGAACGTGACGGCATTCTTGAACGCGACGGTGCCGGAGAAAGTCTTGCCCCCCCATATAGTTATTGAGCCACTGCGAAGCTCCTTGAAGTTGTCGACAGCCTTGTCCCATCTACTCTTCTTTGTGCTCTCGCCAATCGTCACGGTCGAAACATCCCACGCCATCTCGTCACCTCACCACCAATAGGATAGATACCGCGAATCCGGATCGGCAGGATCAGCGAATCCTCCATCGTCAGTCCAGTATCCCCAATTCGCCTTGGCATACGCTTTCTGCGCAGCCGTCCAACTACTCGACCACGTTGCCCCACTCCCGCCTCCCAGGTCAGTGGGGAACGTCGGGGTGTCGCTTGTCCAGTGCCCGATCAACTCTCCGATTCCGCGCAGATCGTTCGCCCTGATCGCTATCACAGAGCCGTCGAAATCCTTTTCGATAGAACTGATCTCGATGCGTCTGCTGTTGAGCCAACTCAGCGCATCGGAACTCGGAGTGCGGCGCCACGTTATCCGCAATCGCTCCCCGATGTCCAAGTCAGCCAGTTGAAGCTTGGTCCTGAAACCGACCTCCGTCATAGCCATCGAGTAGATGAGCGCCAGCCTGTCGCGGAGGAGGTGCGCTCCGGTCTCCGTTGAGAGCAGAGTCTCGACGGTGATGCTCTTGCGGATTCCGTACAGCCGCTCAACCTCGGAGGAGCTTACCTGAACGTGGGCGCTGTCCCCGTCAACCCATTTCCTCCTCCACCCGACTCTGACCACCTTCCGTACATCGTCGAGCGCCGTGTCAGCCTCAAGCGATCCGTCCGCGATCTCCACGTCACTGATCGTCGGGAGAGTCGCTTCAAGCTCAGGGTCCCAAACGTTGATGCTCACCTGTCCCGCGTTGTTGATGAAGATGTTTCCGAGGCAAGACTTCATCAACTCTCCGCAGACATCGAGGAAGGATGGCGCGTCGATCACGGCCAACCCAATCGCGAAATCCGCCGCCCTTGTCTTGGCGGTCGCGAACGCTGCCGAGTCGGGAGTGTACGTCCGGCCGCAGAGCGTCGCGAGCTTCGTGAACACGTCCACGGGATTCTCTATCACCACGGTGCCGCTCTTGTAGCCGATGCAATCGACGCTCACCGAATCGCCCGGCGCGTAGTGCGTTCCCGAGAGCTTGAACGTTGCCGCCGAAACGCTCCCGCTCAAGTACGGCACCGCCACTCCGTTGACGCGGACAGTGCTCAACTCGGACACCGCGTTGAGGCCGGTGTACGCGTACTTGAAACTATGGATGCTCGTCGCGGTTCCCTTCGCTCTCGTCACGCACACAACGGGCAACTCTCTCACCGTCCCGAACACGAGCGGTATCTGCCTCCCCGCGTCATCGTCTGCAAGATTCGCCCACGCGCTTTTCTCGAACGTCCCACCGCTCTCGGGCAGGGCCGCATCCTCCCAATTCTCCTTTTCGTCCCGGAAGCTCAGATCAAACAACTGCTCCCCGAGGTGCTTTTTCTCAATCACCCCCGAGAACAGCGTTGAGTACTCGCTGTACGGCAAGTCCTCTCCTCCCACGAGGAGCTTCACGGCCTTGTTCTCCCAAACAAACCGGTTGGTCAGTTCATCGAAGAATCCGTCAGCATTCTGCAACGACAAGGAGCCGCCCGATATCACTGACACTCCCCAATGGGAATCGGTCTGCGACTGCTGGACGGAAGGAACCGAAAGGAGCATGGGGAGATAGTGCCTGTCGTTGAACGTCGATCCTCTCCGCGAGAACGTCAGGAAGTACGTCGCCACGACCGTCTTGGTGAAGATGGAGCCGGACGCGACCTGTACCGTGAGCACCCCCCCGAGCCAGCAATATTTCTCCGCCCCGAGCGCCGCCACGGAGTACACCCGCGTGTAGCTCACACCGTCCACGGTGAGCGCCTCCACCTCGTACGCCCCGACCGTGATCGTGTAGGTTGGAGAGCTTCCCGCCCAATTGGTCAGAAGCTCGCTCGGCCGAGCTTCGAGCAAAACCTCTTTCTTGCTCTCCGCCGCCGCGATGAGCTTGGCGAACGTTGTGATGCGGCTCACTTCTGCTCCCTGATCGTGATCGTGCTCGGCTGGAACGCGCTGCTGTTGCCGATGCGCGAGAACTCGTGCCCCTTCACGATATATCCGTACACGCTCGACTCACCGTTGAAGTCAGTGTAGAACACCCGACTGTCCTGAGCTTCCTCAAGGAACGTCTCGATGCGCGTCTTGGTCCCGCTGTTCAGGTACGGGTCATGCAGATCGAGCGGCACCTCGTACTCCCAAAGTGGATCCTCGCGGTCGATGTAGCTCACCCCCGCCCGGCTCATCGTGGCCTTGCTTCGGAGGATGCGAGCCTTGCGCTTGAAGCTCATCGGTAGTCCCGTGTAGTGGTACTGCTGCTCGGCGTGGTTCCCGATCCAGAGCCGCCCAATCTCTGAATAGTCCGTGGTCGGATCGTGCCACGACAACTGGACGCTCTTGCCCTTGATCGGAGTCGAGAAGTAGTGAACGCTCCGGCCCGCCTTGAGGCCGATCTCCTCATCGGTGTGACCGTGGCCGTCATCGGATTCGAGGTACGTCATCCACGGGGTGTTCTTGTAAGAGTAATCATAGACCGGCGTTTTGCTCGCATACGCGGCATCAAACTCGGCTTCGGTTGCCCAATACACCGGATCGTACCCGCGCCAGAGCTTGAACTCTTGGATGTAGCTGTCAAGGTTGTTAGGGGCTGTGTAGGTTGCGAACGCGAGGTTTGTCAGTTGCGACACCAACGGTTCCGCCGCGCTCCCGAGAGCATACACGCTCACGCCGGGATTCCAGAGCGTCACCCGCGCTCCCGCCACGGTTGGACTCAAGTCAATCGAGAACACCCAAGTGTGATTAACCATCAGTGACCCATTGTCGGTATAGAGCGGACTGACGTTCCAACTCTTGAGCGTTTCCCCCTCGAAGTAATAGAGCAAAAATCTGTCCGAGTTATAGTGGTATCTGAGGAGGAAGTATGAACCGGCGAAAGAGCCGAGCGATGAAGGTTGGTTGCTAAAAGCGAACGGGTACTTGTATCCGCTGGCGATGTCGAAGGGGAAAAGAGGCTTCATCTTCAACTTGAAAGTGAACTTGGTCGGCAGAGGCTCGACGTGGTGGTTGAATCCCGTTTGGCTGGCGCGCGTGGTTTGTGTGTAGGCTGTCGGAGGAGTAGTGTCCTCGGCCATTGCCGCCGTCGCGTATACCGTGGCACCGACTGCCCCGAGGGAGCCGAGCACGAATCTATTGACGTTTCCCGTCACCACTCCAACCATTTGCGCCCGCACTATAACAAGATCATCAGAAAGCCATTCCGAGCTTCCGTTCACCGCTCCATCGGCGAAAGAGACCGCTTTGGTGGCCCAGTTTATGGTTATCGTTCCGCGCTGTGCGGCTGCCGTGAAATCCCGTACATAGATGTTCGTTGTAGCACTCGTGCCGCGAACCATTATCGCACTGATAGATGGGGTTGCTGTAGTGAAGGTAACGGCTTGTTGAATATACCCGCCAGCCGTTATTGCAGAAAGCGCGGTCAATCTCTTACCGAGAGCATACTTCAAGGACAAGTACGAACTCATGTTAGAGACGCTCCAAGGACTGACAGACCAATCCTCCGGATTCGTCACGAGGTTGGTTGTCGCCCTGAAAACTCCCTCGCCCCGATACCGATCATTCAGCCCGTTGAAGTAGCTGCCCGTGCTGTGAGACCGAACGCGCATCACCGTTCCGCTCGCGAGATTGTGCGCGTCGATCACCATCACCGTCCCGCTGATCTGGTCATCGAAGTCTACGCGCAGCCACTGCTGATTTCCGCGCGACTCCTTGTGAGAGTAAAAGCTCCCGTAGAGCGAGGAGGCTGTGCGGTCCGTTTCGTTCATCCCGAGCAGATGCGCCAGCGAGCGATCCTTGCTTGTCCCGAAGAGCAGAGCGAGTACGGTTGCGGTCGATCCTTTGATGAAGCGGAATCTCCGATCCGTGGTACCCGCTCCGTTGTAAGTGAACGTGTGCCCGTTGTACCTACCGTACCCGCGCAGCCCGCTCTGCACTTTCGCGGCCAGCCCGCTCCCCGTGTAGGTTCCGCTCGCCACGACAAAGCATCGGATCGAGTCGGTGGCCGTGTCGCGGAAGCTCACAACATCGTTGTACCCGCCGACCACCTTGAACGTGCCGCTCGCGCTCTTCCACTTCTTGAGCAGCGAGCAGTCCTGTAGGTTGGAGACGGGCAGAGTCTCGATCTGCGAAGAGTACACGCTGATCGTGCCCTCATCGACGTAGTTGTGATAGGCAAACCGAATGATGCTCATGTCCTCGCCCTCACCGCTCTCGGCGCGACGCGGAATGTCCCACGGTCGCTCTCCTCCGTGAGAAACGGTATCTGCGCCCGCGCGATCTCCCGCCCGTCAAGACTCAGCACGACCTCGCCCGGCGTGATCGTCAACCCCTGCCCCGCCCCGCCTCCCGAGCGGATCGCTTCGAGGAGTCCGATATTGGCTGCGGTCTGTTCGGACGGCATGATGAACTCCCCGGTGCTCGCGCGAATGACGTTGGTGTCGATGCCCGGGCTTCCCCGTAGCACTCCGCCTTCGTTCGCCCCGACCAATCCGCCCTTCTGATACGTGGGGAACACAGGCTCTGGCGCGTCCGATGCGATCTTGTACTGCGCGGCCCCCGCGAGAGCCATCAAACCAGCCGCCGCGATGCCCCACGGAGTGAAGCCGAACTCCGCGAACGTCCGCACGACTCCCTTTGCGGTATCGGCAACGATACTCACCAGCTTCGCGTCGCGATCCGCCTTCCACTGCTTCAAGGCGATGGCGTTGAGCTTGTTCCTCGCGTCGCGCTCGGCATCGTCGCGCGCCTTGTCGTACTGATCGCGGATGGCCTTGATCTCTTCTTGCTTCTTCTCCTCGCTCAGCGCGGATGCTTCGACGGCCTCGATAGCCGCTTTCTCCTCCGCGTCGTACCTCTTCTCGACCGCCTTCTGCTCGTTTTGCAGAATCTGTTTCTCATTCGCCCACTGCTGATCCTGCTTCTCGCGCAGAGCATCGTACACCGCCATGCCAGCGCTCGATATCTGTCCAAACGCGGTCTCCCAATCCTCCACCCGCTTCGCGTTGAACTCCCGCTCCTTGTTGGCGATCTCCTCGTTGGTCTCTTCGACGTTATCGGCCTTGTCAAGCTCGCCCTGATAGACCTGAGTCCAGTACTCCTCCCAAGCCTTTACCCGCTCCTTCGCGGCCCATTTCTCCGCATCGACCTCATCGACACCGGCGTTGATGAAGCGCTGCTTCTCCATCTCGATGTCGTACGCGTTCCTCTCGTACCCGTCCATTTGGAGCTTTCGGAAATCCTCTTGCGCGTTATACCTCTGCTCCAAAGCATCGTTCTCGGCCTCGATTGACTCGATCATCTTCTGGACGTTGTCGTCCCGCATCTCGGTCAACTCGTCATAGTACTCCTTGTGCTTGAGCTTCATGTACGCGAGAATCGTGTCCATCGCGATACCGAGCTTGGAGTACTCTGCAATCTCATCCTCTATGATCTGACCTTCGGTCTTGGCTGCGTTGGCGACCTCCCTCTCAATCTGCCTGATTCGGTTCAGCCTCTCCGTTTCTATGGCTTCGCGTTCTGCCGCCGCTGCCGCGTCTTTCGCGGCCTTTGTTGCTGCCGCTGCCGCCGCTTCGGTCTCGGCCTTTATCCGAGCGTTCAGAGCGTCAACAGCCGCTTTCTGCTCGGCCTCATATGCACTCTTCGATTCGGTGATCGCTTTCGTCTCACCCTCAAGTCGCTCGATCATGTCGTCAATCTCTTCGAGCTTCTTGCTCCCGCTCCAAATCCTGTCGGCGTTCTTCTTGTCCTTCGCGGTCTCCCAATAAACATCGCCCGCCTTCTTCAACTCGTACCCTTCCCGCCGGTATCCGTAGAGCAACCTGTCCTTTTCCATCTGTAGCTCCACGAGGTACTTTCTCTCTATGTCGAGCGCCTTCTGGTATTCCTCGGAGCTTTCGAGCAGCCCGTAGCGCGCGTCCTTGAGTAGCTTCTCTTCCGCCTGCGCTGCTTGCATGGCAGCGCGGTACTTGAAGAACGCAACGGCAGCGGCAGCAAGGAGAGCGGTGATGACTCCGATTGGTCCAGACGCGAGCGTCATAGTAAGGGAGAAAGTTTTCACGGCAACCGCAACCTTCTCCGCGATCAGCAAGGCAGAGAATCCCGTCGCCACTACCATCAGCAGAGAGCCGTTTTTCCGTAACCACTCGGCCATCCCCGACAGTATCTCGACAAAGCGCTGGAAGAATCCAACGATGCGATCCTTGTTGTCCGTGAGCCAAGTGGAGAACATTTCGAGGAAGTGCCCGAGAGTCGGCATCAGTTGCGTCCCGACCTCGATGCTGACCGTGTGTAGGGTCTCCTTGAACACATCCCAACGATGCTGCAACGTGGCGGTCTGCTTGGAGTACGCGTCCTGCATCACGGATCCGGTCGAGAGCGCCTCGTTGAACAGCACCACCTCGCTCCGCAAGTCCTTGGCCGCGTTCAGGATACCAGCCAGTCCACGGATGTTCGGGAATAGCTTCTCCAACGCATCGGGATTCTGCTCGGCGACGCGCGCAATATCTGCAACCACCTTCGCAAACCCCTGAGCGCGCACAGCGGACAGGCTGAAATCTATACCAAGGTCAGCCGCCGCCTCCCGAGCTTGCTTGCTCGGAGAGATCATCGCGTTGAGCACAGCCCGAATCTGAGTCATTGTCTGCGACGCATCAACCCCGTTCCTCGTGATCACAGATATCGTGGCCCCCAACTCTTCGAGCGACACCCCCGCGTTGTACGCCAAGCGCGTGACGTCGCCGATCTGCTCGGCCAACTCGGGCATCGTGATCACACCGCGCTTGATGATCTCGAAGAACAGGTCACCAACCTTTGGCGCGGCCTCCGCCGCCGAGAGTCCGAAGCTATTGATTACCGCAACCATTGCCTTGGTCGCGCTCGCGGCATCCCCCAACCCCGCCTTCGCTGCTATGACCGACTGTTCGAGCACGGTGATGGCGTCCGATGCTGGAATGGTCGCGGAGAGGATGTCGTACAAGCCCTTGGTCAGCGTGTCCGTCGATTCTCCGTACGCTCGGGAGATATCCAGTACCTGTTTGCGGTACTGCTCCATGTACTTGATCGTTGACTTGTCGAGAAGGGTGCTGATGTTCGCCAACTGCTGCTCGTAACGTGCGGCGTCTGCTATCGCTTTCCCCGTCGCGGCGCTGATCGCGGCAAAGGCTGCGATGGCCGCTTTCTTCACGAGTCCGAACATCTTGTCTGCCGCAGATGAAAACACGGTCGCTTCCTCTGCGGCCGTTTTCATCCCCTGAGAGTACCCGCCCTTGTCGAGCTTGAGGTATGCGATCAGATCGCCAACTGATATCGCGTTCGCCATCGCCCCTCTCCTCTCAAATCCATCCCTCGCCCTTGAGCACGTTCAGCAGCTGGTCGTCGGGCATCGGTTCCATACTCTGGAAGCGACAGCCCGTGTGCTTTTCGAGAATCTGCTCAACCTTGTTCAGCAGGACCGCGAGAGTGGGCTGTTTCTTCCTACACAGCAGCAGCGCCCGAATCTCTCGCATCGACAACTCCTCTTCGATTGTGCGTACCGTGTAGCCCGGGTACGCGACCATTACCGCGTGGTATGTCTCCGCCCAGGATGCTTCCCGCCGCCCGGATTGACCGTCTCCGTTTTGATCGTCCTCGGCTCCGCCGTCTCCTCCATCTGAGACAGGGTTGACAAGCTGGAGGCCAAGGACTTCCGAAAAAAAGGCACGACCCATCCCAACTGGTTCAGATCGGCCAACTCCTCGATGATCACACCCATCTGTCGCAGGGAGATGTTCTCCTCAACCCACTCCCGAGTCAGTGGCTCATACTCCGCGTTGCGGTACTCGAAGATGTAGTTGAGGAGCTTGGTCAGTTCTTCAAACGCCAGCCCGCCGTACTTCGTCAGAAGCTCTTGAATCGGCATCCGCAAAACGCTTGACGCGTCCTGCCCCGTCTGCGGCTCCGCCGCCGCCTTGATCCGGTCGAACGCCGCCACCGCTCTCAGGGCGAACTCCTTTGCCCTGCCTATCGACATCTCCCTCATCAGAAGCACGCGAGTGCCGAGCGTGAACTGCCTCTCCGATTCGGTCAATCTCTTCACCTCGCTTGTAGAGGTGCTCGAATCCTTTTCCGCCACTCTTGATTACCTCCTCGATTGGAACGTATGGCATCTCCTCCGGATCGATCAGCGACCGGGGAGAGCAGTTGATCATCGGCATCCGGTCTATGCGCCAGATGTCGAACAGAGCCATCTTGTATTCGATCTGCTCCTCTGTCGTGAGAAGCCCTTTGGCCGTGCGGTATATCTTCCTCGTGGGAGGTGGCGGAGGAGCACACACCCTAACCCATGGATCCAAGAGCGTTCCCTCGCGCTTCAACTGGACATCCACCTTGTGCCTCTTCCAGCCCTCGCGCTGTACCCTCGCGGTCCACGGCCTCTCGAACATATCCGCGCGGTACACTTTCTCATTGAAGCCGAGATCGAAGCCCACAAGGAAAATCGGCGAGCACCCGATGAACCATGCTATCTGCACGAGGTTGTTCCCCGTGCTCCCCGCGTTCATCACAGAGCAGCGGATGTACGGGAACAGGACGGGGAGCGTGTCCTCAAACCAATCGTGGCCGAAATGATTCATGATGTAGTACCGCTTGTTCCAGCGCGACGCGTGCGGCCATCTCCACCAGCGCATCACCTTCGGCGACACCGAAGGATTGGTCACGAGTTTCGCCTTGCGGTACCGAGCGCCCCGGATCTGGTCGTACACGGCATCCCCGCAGTCGAACATCCCGATCACGTCAGGCTCTCTCCCGTACCTCATCAGCGTCTTGGCGTTGCTGCCCGTGCAGAACACCATGCCTTTCCAGTCCTTGAGCAGAGGAGCCGCGTCATTGAGCGACGGTCCCGAGCCGACCACTATCGCGGGTCCGCGCCAGTGGCGCTCGATGCGCTCCCTTTCGTGGTCGATGTGGGCGAGGTTTAGCAGCGACAGGTCACGCCGACCAAACTCCCATTCGAGCGTGGGCCAGTTCTGAGTCGCGTTCCGCACCCATCGCGGAAACCACGACCGAAGCACTCCCATGTTTCGCTCATCGTGAGTCTGCGTCAGTTGTTCTCCGTTCGCGACACCGGCATCGTCGTCCGGCTCCGCGAGCAATTCCTCAAGCCGCTTCGCTTCCTCGCCCATCATCCGTGATCCCTCCTTCTCAGCTTTCCAGCGTCCAGTAGAACAGTTGCTTGCCCGGGACTTGGCTCATGTCCGCGAGCACCTTGAACGTCATCGGGATTCCTCCGAACTCAGCGGCAATCGAGATTGCCAGATCGCTCGCGCCCATCTTCTTTGCCCGGTAGGCGTAGAACTGTAGAGTTTTCCCGTCATTCAGGTAGTGCACGAAACGGAGCGGAGCCTCGTAGTCGGCCATCTTCCCGCCCGTCGCGATCTTGCTCACCGTGACGTTGCTCTTGTTGTACTCCACGATGACCGTTGCTCCGGTCGGGATAGTGCTCGCTGCGGTCCGTTTGATCGTCCCGACGCTCGACGTTCCCGTCCAGTCCGTGCCCTTCGTGTACTCGACGCTCAGGTCACTCTTGTGAACCTGTACCGTGCCCGTGACCCACGCGGCCTTGCTGACCGTCGCGGCCGTGGTGCCCGAGAGCTTGATGTTTTCACGGAAGCGAACCGTGGCGGTGGTGCTCGACTGATAGGCAGTCGTGTCGAGCGTCGTTGCGCTCGCGTCGCTGTTCGCCTGATCGTACAACCAGCGCATGCGCTTGAGGTTCAGATCAGCGATCACGATGTCCACCTCGCAACTCTCCTTGACCTTTTTGGAGAGCACGTCCACTCCCATCTCCTCGATGGCGCCCTGTACCGTTTCTTTCGTGTAACGGATCGTCACAGCACCACGAGTGAAGCCCAGGCGCTTGTCTCCCCAATAGACATTGCACGGCCCGATGGGGATTGTTTTTGCAGCAGCCTGACTCATGCCGATTCCCTCCTGTCATGAATCCTGTAGCCGTCCGTCCTGCCCCAACAGTTGAACTCCGCATCGTAAACATCGCTCACCCAACCGGTGTGCGAAATGTACGCCGTGCTATTCACCGTCTTTTGATGCAGAACGTATTTCACGCGGCGCGCGATCTGATCATACACCTCAGTCACTCCCCAACTCACGAGGAGCATCTGAACGTTGTTCAGTTCAAGTGCGCCGTCCGTTTCCTCGTCCTCGTTCGACCCCTCAAACCAGAACACCACCTCTGGCAGCGTCGGCTTTTTCGGGGGCACTTTGTAGAATATCTGGTACGGGTACGCGGTCGGAGTCCCGAGCAGAGTCAGCAGCGTTGTGTCTCCCTTGAGTAGATCGCGGATCGCTTCCTTGATGTCCGTCATCGCGGACCTCCTCCGAAATGCAACCCCTTCGAGAGAGCTATCAACGTGCGCCTTACCCCTTCTCCGATGATACCGAAGTTGCGTCGAGCGGTTTTCATGATCGCTGGCCTGAAAAACGGAAAGGCTCTGCGCCCCGCTCCTCCGAACTCAGTCAGCGCAGCCCACGGATTGAAAGCTCCGCCTCCGAACGTCGCGGCACTCTTCCTCCCCGTCTCGATGATCGCTGCGTAGTCCACTCGCGTGTCTCCCGCCACAACGGGCACCGTTATCGCAAGGTCACTGACTTGTGCGTTCTCGGCCCGCATACTGTTCACCAGATTTCCCGTGCGAGTGTAGAATCTCGGGTCACTGTGCTCTCGAACCGCCGCCGGAGATTCGGGTGGTCTCCGATGGTTTGCCTTCGCGTGCTCCACCACGTTGTTTCCCGCGATCTCCATGGTCAGAACGATCATCGGGTGGTTGAGACTCGCGAGCTTCTGTAGGTTCGATACCAGATTGCCCTTGACGTACTCGCCCTTCCACTCCGGCATTCAACTCCTCCTCCTCAAGATATTGCTCGACGGGGAGCACGTTGCCGTCTATCACGATCACGCGGTCACCTCTATCTCTCGCGGCAAGAAAGTGAGCGCGCGTCAACGGCGCCGGTATCGGTTTCTTCATGCCCTGCCCTCCACTCTTTTCGCCCAAAGGCGCTTGTGGTCCTCGTACGCGTCCACCCCGAGCACTTCGAGGTACCCGACCGTTCCTGAGAACGCGACGTGGTCCCCGACCTCGACCGTGGCGCTCGAAGCGCAGTACAGGTGGTGAGTCGCCTCAGCAACCCATCCCCTCGCGTCCTTGGTCATACCGGCTCGGATCGGCGTGGAGTGCATACGCGTGGATGTCACAGAGGTGGCGGTTTGCTTCGGAGGTATCAACTGGACCGCTCCCGACACGTGCCTGAATACCGGCCGCGTCACGGTCCCGTACGGCTCATCCGCGAGGATAGAGACCGTGTCGGAGATATAGCTCATCCGTCATCCCCGATCACCGTGGAGAAGTCCTCGCCGAATGCGCTGATATCGACATCGACCATGCTGACATCCTCCGTTGGAGTGTCCTTGAGAAGCTCGGTGTACATCTTGCGCATTTCCATGAGGTACTTGACCATCCCGGCCTTGTCCACGCTCTTGTCGCCGATCCGATAGCTGACCACCGAATCGGGAGAAGCCGCGATTGCGGCGAGCTTGGTATCAATCGCGTCGATGATTGTCTGTACGTCCACCGCCATCTCCCTTTGCGAAAGGAGCGGAGCCTCACGACTCCGCCCCGGTTCCCGTCTCTTCTATCTCAGCCAGCGCCGGTGGACTTGATGACGTAGCGGTTGGTCACCGCTCCGCACCCGCCCATGAAGCGAGCCTTCCACTGGTAGATCACGTCTCGCAGCCACTCCTGATCGCTGCCGGGGCGAGCCTGAGTGACCTCGGGAGCGAACACCTCGGTGTAGATGAACTGCTTGCGGAACGCTCCGATGAACCACGCGGTCGCGCTCACGATGCTGTTGACCCACGGGGAGGTGTAGGGCTGGTACTTGCCCTTGTAGATGTTGTCCCCGAGGCTCGAAGAGGCCAGCGTGCGGTCCTGCTGGAAGAGCTTCATGGCCGTGCTCGCCTTCCCGAGATTGGTCAGGATGGCATCGGGCACCACCTGAATGAACTCCCCGTTTTCGTCCTTTGCCGACGCCCACGCCACGAATGCAGCGTCAATGTCGGTTTCGTCGGAGAGTACATCGGTGATGTTGTTGTCGAACGTGGTGGCGCTGTACGGATCGGTGGAGGTGTCGGAATACAGAGCGGTCGATGTTCCGCCCGGCCTCCAAGCCGCGAGAACTCCCGAGGAGGTTTTCTCAAGGACAGCCTCCATGATGACCTGTTCTCGCTTGGCCTTCATCTTCTCGCCGATCAGCTGCGCCCGCGCGATCATCTGGCCCGTCTGGTCGAACTTCACCGCTTCCTCGGTCAGTCCGACGATGCGGCCAAACTTGCGGTTGTAGATTTTGTGGTGCTTTTCCTCAAAGCCGGTCTCTTCGTAGCTCAGGCCCTCGCCCACCTCGAAAAGCTCGCCCTCTGCGGTCATGCCCACGATGGTGTCGTCTTTCTGCGTGCTCGGAATCACCCGCACCAGCCTGTCGCCGATGCCGTATTCCAGCTGGTACGCATCCATGACGACCTTGTTGATCATCGTCCCGGTAATCTTCGGGAACATCGTGCTGTCAACGGCCTCCTTCAGTTCGGCATCGTTCTCGATCTTGCCTCTGAACAGGCCACCGGTGGAAGGAGAGAGCCGGGGACGGCCCATGGCCTCCCACAGCGCCCTCAAGGAGAACTCCTCCGGCTTCAGCTTCCCTTCGACGATGAGGTTGATGAGCTTGCGAGTGAATACAACCTCGCCTTCGCTCTCGTACAGTTCTCTCAGTCCCATATCCTCTCAACCTCTCCCTACGCACCCCAGGTGCCGGTGGACCGCCTGTTGATCTGCGCTGCCCACCTCGTCTGCCTGAACATGACCTTCACGGTGCTGCCGCTCGCGGCCATTCCTTCGGCCACGATTGCGACTGCGTTGGTCCCTGTAACCGCGATGTTGGTTGCGGTCTTTTTGCTCAGCGTCTGTTTCCCCGTGATCTTCAAGGCCTGTCCGAAAGCGAGCGCTGCGGTTGTCGTACCGCAGATGAACTCGAACACGCTGCCGAACATGATGATATTCACGGGCACCTTCGCGCCGCTTGCATCGGTCGCAGGGGAAGCTCCGCGCGCGACAGCGATCAGTCCGGTGCTGTCACCAGACACGCTTGCCGGCGTGATCTGCCCCGAGGTGTTGAGCTTGAGCATGTCACCTTCCTCGATTGCCACGGTGCCGCTCTTGGCGATGTATGCCTCGGCAACGGGTCCGCGAAGGTAACGCATCTTGTTTGCCATTCTCTCGATTCCCTCTCGTGATTCGCCCGACGCCTACGCGCCCCGGGCACTCTCGACAACGGCAGCGTGGTACTGATCGTCCGTCGCGCCATTGTCCTTTTTGCCACCAGCGGATTCATCGAGCTTCTGCTCATCGCCCATGTCCCGCACTCCCGCATTCGCCCCTTCGATGAGCGCTTTGCGATCGGTGAGGAGCGCCTTGACCTTTTCGTCGGTGTCGGCCGCTTCCAGTACCTCGCGGAACGTGGCGGTGATCATCTCTTCTTTGATCCCGCTTTCCTTGATCGCTGCGGTGATCTTCGCTTTCCTCGCCGCGATCTTTTCCTTCAACTCCGCCTCGTCAACCTTGGTCTTGAGGGTCTTGTTCTCCGATTCGAGCATGGCAATCCTGTCCTTCTGCTCCTTGTCGGTTTTCTGAGCCTCGACCACGGCGCGCGAATCGGCCTCCACCGCCTCGACGATGTCCGGCCGCGCTTCGCGCAACTCGGCAAGAGTCAGCTTTGTCAAATCCATTCCCGCTTCCTCCTCTTGCGTTTCTGTTCCCGCGTCACTGCGGGATTCGAACAGCGAGCGCGTACTCCCGGTCTCCGTCACCAGATCGGCGCTCTTGAGTCGGGTCAGCCGCTCCACCTGATCCATGCCCCGCTCCGGGTCCGCGACAACCGAACCGAAAGCATGCACGGAGAGGCCAACCTTGTCTGCCATCTGCTCCACGATTGGCTCGAACCACGGAGCGTGAGACGCGAGGTAGTGCAGATTGCTCCGCACGACCTTGTTCTCATCAAGCCGCGAGTCCTGCAAGTACCCGAGCAAGTCCCGCGTGCTCCTCACCCCGCCCCGAGTCTCCGAGCCTCTAACCTCGTGGTCGATGTATACCTTGGTTCCTTCGCTGAGCACGGTAGCGTCCTGTAGAGCCTGGTGACCGTAGTACCGGCCTCGCCCGCTCTCGCTCACGTTCACGCTTTCCGGGCGTAGCACCGCCACTCCCTTCACAACGTGCGCTTGCTTGTCGAGCGATACCCCCGCGAACTGCGCCACCCCCGCTGCCTCCGTGATCTCGGCAAAGGCAACCCCCTCCTCACGCTCCTCATCGCCGGGATTCGCGCTCTCGGCGTACTCCCCGATCTTGTAGCGCTTGAGCAACCCGTCGATTTTCCTCCTGATCTTCGAGGGCATGCTCATCGCCTTCCCGGACCTCGCGCCTCCGATGGCCGCTGCTACGGCCCGCAGAGCCGCGATGTTCACCTCGCCCGCCTGTCGATAGAGTCCCGTCTTGTCGTCGATACCGCCCGCACCCTCGCGATACGGCAGATGCCACGTGGCTTTCTTCTCTGGATCCTCTACCCACAAAAAGCAAGCAGCCGGAAGCTTGGACTTGTTCACCTCGCTCCACGGCCTCGTGGACTGCTCGACAAGCTCGGCGAGCTTGCCAGCAAAGACTCCGTTTTCGTCCATCCCTTCCCCCTCCCCTCTCCCGCGCTCAGTCCTCTGCTGACTCGACAGTCAGGTTCACGTACTTTCCGACCTCGAACGCTCCCCACGTCTCCTTGTCCTGCAAGACGATTTCGATTGACCCTCCCGAGTAGGAGGCATCCCAAAACAGTTGCGCGGAGGTGAGACTGACCGTGCGCGTGTTGGGGTTGTTCTGGCGAATCGACTGGACGTAAAACTTGGCCTTTGCCGTCTTCATTTTCCCTTCTCCTCTCTCAGAGAGCCAGCCCCGTCTCCGGGGCCGGTGCCGCTTCCTCTTTGACGACCGTGAAAACCGCCTCGACCGATCTGCCGACCTCGAACGTGATGAAGTCAGCCTTGTCGGTCAACCGCACTTCGAGCGCCTTTGGCATCCCGGGGAACTCGGTCTTGAGCGTGACGATGCGCGCTCCGTCATCAACCCTCACGCTCGCAACAAGGAAAGTGATTTTCACGGCAGGCCTCCCCCGCTTCGCGCGGATCAGAACCGCTTTTGCAGATGCCCGTTCGGGAGCGCCGCGATGCGCTCTCCGTACCCGACCAACCGGCCCATCCCGTCCTTCACCGGCTGTCCGTACTCGCCCTCTATCCACTTGAGCGCCGCACGAGTGAACCCGGCCACGAGAGCCGCGCGGTGAGTCGGCTCCTGCCGCGTGATGCCCTTGTCCAGAGCCGCCGCGTCGAGCTTCGAGACTCCGAAGCGATTGGCGAGATCAGCGCCGATCTCGACCGGGAGAGTGCCGCCCGAAAGCGAGAGCCGAGTCTCGATGTACGGCACCATCTCCTTTGTGATCTTCTCATCGCCGGGATTCACGCTATGCCGCGCGACCGATTCCGCCTTCAACTCGCTCACCCGCGCGTCGAGAGCGTTCTGCCTCACGATGCGCTCGCCTTCGGTCAGCGGACCTTTCCTCTTGGCCTTCGGAGCCTCCTGAACGACATCCTCCTCATCGTCTGCTTCCGGTGGTTGAACGTTTCCAGCCTTCGCCATACCTTTCTCCTCTTCTGATTCCTATGCCTTTGATTGTATCGCCAACGGCGATTGTGTCAACGCCATTTTCGTCACGCCGCCTCCGCCCCTCCGAGGCCAAGCGCTTGCAGATTGTAGACCACGACCAAGTAGCAGAGGCAGTGCGGGTGTCCTGAGTCGGGAGCCTCCCCCGCCGGATACACTCCCGCCCCCATCCCGTACAAGTCCTGAGCCGCGAGGGTGTCGCAGATATCGACCTTGGGGTGCGCAGCGCTCAACGTCCACCTCACTCCCGTCGCCCAACTCTTCTGTCTCGCGTACAGTTGTGTTGCCGTTCGGTAGGCTCGATTGCTCTCAGTCCTGAGAACGCGCTGAACGTTCTTGTAAGCGCTCCGATACACTCCGCGTCCCGGGGGATTCTGCTCGAAGAAAGACCGCCACGCCTTCGTTCTCATATCGACGTTCGGCATGAGCAGGAAGGATCGGATATGGGAGACGATTTCCGACCTCGACCGCGCGGAGGCCATCGACTGCGCGAGGTACCGCTGTATGCTTTTCAGCGTCGTGCGCTCCACCTCCCATATTCGCGGAGAAAGCTCGATCCCCGGGGTGCCCCCGTACAGCGACTGCACGGCCTCGCTCCACAACCTGTCGAATCCCATCGGAGTCCCGAGAGTCTTCACCGCAGCGGCCCTCCCGACCGCAGAGGTGGCCGTGGCGTAGAGCGTAGCCTCCCCGTCGCGGAGACCTTGCGACACAGAGCGGTTCAGATTCCTCGCGACGATGGCCTGAGTGCGCTGCGTGAGACGGATGATCTGCTCGTCAACTTGCTGCGATGCTTTGCGTAGGAAGGAACTGGCCGAGACATCATCTATCTCGTCAATCCTCCTCGCCAACTCCGCCGCCGCGCTCCGATACACTCTCAGCAACTCCCGCTCCGTCACTTCGAGAGCGGCAGTGTGATGGACCATCCCGCGTCGAGCGTACTCCTTCGCGATGCGGTCCGCTTGGACTTGGGTCACTGCTCCTCGCCCTCCAAATCGGTATTCATCTGCTTCTCGGCCTCGCGACTCTTGAGCAAGTCCTCATCGCCCTGCCCTTCCTCGCCGGTCGTCAAGTCCATCTCCTCGCGCTCCTGCTGGATGCGCTGCTTTTCGGTCTCGTTGTCGTACCCGAGCTTGGTTCTGGCCGTCTCATCGCTCACCCAATCGTTCGCTTTCTGAATATGCAACGCTTCGCTTTCCGTCTTCACGTCATGGTGAGTGATCTCGGGGAACGTAACATCACACTCCGTGGACACCGGCCTCCGCGTCTCCACGGTGGTCGGCTCTCCGTCGAGAGGCTCATCAACCGCAGGCTCTCCGTCAGCCTCTGCCGCTTCGCGGAGTCTCTTGACCGCCATGCGCGCCGCCTCCCGAGCTTCGAGCGAGGTGAGCATCGAGCCAACGGGAATCGTCTCTTGCACAATCTCGTACTCGGGAATCTCGCCGATAGTCATGCCGTACTTGATCACGCGCTCATACATCCGCTCGAACGCGCCCCTGAAGAAGTCCTGCCAATCGTAGAACTCCATGACGCCCGGCGACTCGGCCACCAGCGTCGAGGCATAGTTGGCGTTGCTCGCGTCGGCAGTCACCATAAACTCGGGAAGCCCGACGCCAGCGCTGATCGAGAGCAGCACAGACCGCCCATCATTCTGCGCGTCCGATGCTTGGAGATTCGGCGTGAGGAACTCGTACTTGACCCCTCGGCTCGCGGTCAGGATGTTCACCCCGTCCATGAGCTTCTGCATGTAGGAGCCATCGGGGTTGACCTTGCTGGCCGTCTTGGTTGCGGAAGCGATGTTGGCGACCTGTGTTGGAGTCCCATCGACGTTCTTCACCAGCCCGATTGCCGTGCGGAGCTTCGCGAGGGTCATGCGGTTCTGTAGCCAAGATCGGTAGTATGTGAAATCGGGCATGTCGATTTCGAGTATCGACCGCCCGCGCTTCACGTCGCTGTCCACGAGTATCTTTTCATGCTGGACCTCTTCGGCCGGTATGCGCTTCCCCTTATACCAATACGCAAGCACCGTCTCGACATCGTCGTTGTCCGTCTCGACTCCGCACGACACGTTCCCCACGGCTCCCGCGTTCTTGGCCGTGGTCGCGTCCGGCTCCGCCACCAGATCGGGATTCATGAAGCGCACGATGGGCACCCCGTCCTTGTCCTTGAAGTATCGGAGGAACACCTCACCGTCCCTGACCGTGCGACGGACAATCTCCCTCCGCCTCCGGTCCATCCCGTTCTTGCGCCAGAACGCTTTCCAATAGTCGGCCACCCGTCGGAGCTTGGCCTTGGGGGAAATGTTGAAACCTCGACCGGCGATGTACTTCTCGAAGAGTCGCACGATGCCGCGAGCGTGAGGGTTGCGATAGAAAAAGTTGACGGCCTGTGTGCGCATCGTTCCGTGGTCAGCGGAGTCGAGCGCTTTCAGATCGGAACTCCCCCCGATCTTCTGCCACCGATCCTCGTCAGGGTCTTTGAGCTTGTCGCGCGGGTCATACGCTTCGTGCAACGCGCCTTCGAGCACCCTCAAGACCTTGCGCTGGCTCTCGATCTGCTCGACCTCCCACAGCGCCCGCGCTCGCCTCGCTTTCAATCCCTCGAACATCTCGACCTCCTCCGCCCTTTCTGATTATGGGTCATCCCCAATGGTCCCGCTCAATCCATCTTCGCGTTCCTTCGGAAGCAGAGCGCGCAGCTCATCCCGAAGCGCAATGAACTCGGTGTGATCCTTCCCGCCGACGCGGATGGCCTCTGTTGCGAGGCCAATCAGCTTTTCGATTGTGGTGTCCGTTCGCTTTCTCACTATCCACATCGTGATCAACACAAAGCCAAACCCCATGAGCGCCATACCGACCGCTGCCAGCGCTATCATGGCGATCCCTCCTCGGAGAGCACGACCTCCGCGAATCCCGCATCCAGTTCCGCTTCCGTTTCGAGTATGCGGATGAAGTGCTCCATTGTGATCTGCTTCACGTCACCGTACCATCTGCCGCAGTTGTACACGAGCAGAGCCTTGAGCCACTTGCCGAGCCGCCGCGAATCCGCAGAGAGCTTCTGAGCCGAGAGCGATATGTTGAGCGCTGGCTCCGCAAGCTCGGCGACGCTGTAGCCCGGAAAGCTCCGCGTGTTCAACTGATAGTCGCCAACGTCAATCGAGCCGTCCGTGTTCACGTTCCGAGCGCGGGAGGTGAAATCGCTCTCCTCGCACCCGAGCGCGAAAAACCCGTTCAGCGGAATCCTCTGCGTCAACGCCGCCGCGATCACCAGCACCGTCTTGCTTCGGTCGCGCGTCTGTCGGTCATAGAAAGCAAAGAGGCTCTCCGTTTGACCGCTCCCGATCAATCGCAGCGCCTCCTCGTTGACCACCATCCCGCTCACGTTCATTCGGACGGTCGTTTCCGTTCCGTTCCCGAACGCGATACCGGATCCGAACAGCACCGCCCCGAGCGCCAACACCAACCCGAGTAGTACCACGATGAGCGCGGTGTACGCGAGGTGCTTCAAGCTCGACCTCCGCCGCTCCCCTCTCTCGCGCTCCCCTTCTCGGGATGCCTCTCGCATCTTCTGTTGGATGTCATCGGGCAAGTCCATCGTCTTCATCTTTTCTCTCCCTCATTATATCGTGTGTCGCTGTAGCGTCTACCGCTTCAAGGACCATCTCCGAAGCGAACACGCGCACCAGTCCACGGACATCGGCCGCCGCCGCGCGAAGCTCCCATGTCCTCCCCTTCGCGAAGTAGATGCCCTTGCTATGCTCCATCAGCTTCGACCACTGATCGCGATCCATCAGCTGAGAAGCGTTTGGCGGATCGTAATAGAAAGAGTCCCGAAGCTCCCACCCGCTCAACTGACTTGATCGCTCCATGGCACTTGCTCCCAATACCTCACCGCCGCCTTCGATATGTCGATCATCGTCTCCCGGCTCGCCCTCCCCCAAAGCCCGGCGCACGACAATCTCCCGTCTCGACTCCACGCCACGGTCATCAGGATCGGGACTTCATCGTCAGTCCCCATCTCTAACAGCTGTGAGGCTGCGTACGCCTGAACGTAAATCGCCATCTCCACGACCGGCGCCGCGTATGGCCTGTACGGTTTCTTGATCCAGCGCATCGCCCGCACGAACATCTGCACCGCGACGAAAGTGAGTAGATGCTGCACGCTCCGCTTGATCGACGTTCGAGACCGGACGTGATGCGCGATGATCCCGAACAGGCTCCGCCAGAACGGCCTCAGCGCCGTCTCTCCCTTCGGCTCGACGGGAACCACTCCGCCTTCCTCCGCCGCCGTCTCTTCTGTGTTCATGCTCCCGCCTTTCTGAGTAGGTACTCGGCTTTCTTCTTTTGCTCCGGGGTGATGTGCTTGTTGCCTTCGGCGCTGTCCTTGATGTGCTCAAGCTCGCCCTCGATAGCAGGCACCACAACGTGCTCGTCGATGAACTTCTCGATGTCCCTGTACCAGATTTCCCACCCGCACTTCTGGCACATCAGAGCCACCTCTCTGTGCGTTGCCGCGCGCGGATTTCCTTGACCACCGCGAGCACGAGCGGAGGTTGATCCATGATGCTTCGATGCGTGGCGATCTCCTCCGCACGGTTCATCGCCTCCACCAGCAACCGCCTCTCCACGAGGAAACACTCGCGGCAGTTCCCCGCCTTCGGAAAGCTCTTGCACTCCTCACACGTTGGCGCTCTCGCCATTGACAACCTCCTTTGCGTATAGTTCGACGGTATGGCTTACAACGTCGCGCATCAGCAGCCCCCGGGCCTTGCACGTCTCCTTGAGTACCATGATCGTACTCGCGGGGAGCCGAATGCTTGTCGCTGGCTTCCCTTCGGTCCTCGGGACATCCAGCCCTTCGATCAGGGGAATGTATGCGGTCACGGCATCGTTTACCAGAGCCTGTATTGTAGTGCCAGAGGATCGCGCGGCCATGCCCGCGACCTCGTTGGCCGAGACGGTGAGAGCCATCGAGCACATTGACCCTCGCCCCTCCATGTTCCTCAGCGTGCCCTTGCTCTTCACGCTTCGCAGCCGCTCCACCTGCCCCGCGTCCAGTTCGAGAGTCATGCCGTCCGGGTACGAGAGCCTCGACCGCCCGCCGGAAAGCTCCTCGATAACCCCCTTGATCGGCCTCATCTCCCGCCTCCCTCGATTAGCTCCGCCAGCCGCGAGGCTCCCGGCTCCTTCGCTATCGCGGCAAGGATGTTCTCGACGGTCCTCTCCACCTCCTTCTCATTGCCGACGATTGTCACGGTCGCCCGAGAGCGCCCCGCCTCTTCAAAGTCGCGCGCGTGGTTGATGCGAAAGGTCACAGAATCACCCCCCTCTGATCGCTTTTACTTCGCTGATCAAGTCCCTCAATCCGTTGAGCGCGTTGCACACCTTCTCTATCTCATCGCGCGTCAGCGGCCTCGCCTTGAAATCCTCGCTCGCCCCGACCGCCCACTGATTGGTCTGAGTGTTCAGCACGGGCACGTACCTCATCCCTCCCCCTCCTTTCCTCCGCCATTCGTCAGAACCTCGATGATCACCTCGCCCTTCACAACGTCAAAGCCCGCCTCCCACGTCAGGTTGTTCACCGATCCGCAACGCTTCATGTAGAAGTCCACCAGCCTCGACAGCGGCATCCGAAGGATGATCGAGCGAGAGCCGCCCCGTACCGCACCCTCTTCGCATTCCTCTCCCGCCATGTCAACTCTCCTCCTCTCCCGTGTACTTGTAGATCACGTCTCCCTTCCGATCCTTCCCGACCGGCACGACCATCCCGTTGAACATCTTGTATGGCGAGCGGAACTCGTTTGGGTTGTTCCAGAGGTGGCGCATGTAGTCCGCGAGAGAACAGTGGAGGTACTTCGCTTTCGCCTCGGAGGTGGCCTTGTTGAAGCCCTTCGCGTTCATCCACTGCACCGAACGCATGAAGCTCATGTGAGGCTCGATATCCGAGAATCGCACCCGCCCCTTCCTCTTCGCGATCAGGAGCGCTTCGGTGAACTGCCCTTTGCTCCACGGCACCCCTTCGGGCAGTCCGCAGCAGCTTCCCGTCGAGCACCGCTCCTTGAAGTCGGCATCGGAGACATAGAACCGCATCCCGACCTCCGCCGCCGCTTCCTCCATCTCCTGCACGTACTCTTCTTTCACAGCCCGATTGAGCCGCCAGTATCCCGAGCCGCGACTGTATCGCCCGTAGTACGCATACAGATCGAATCCCGCCACGTCGCTCATCTTCGAGTACTTCACCCGCGCTCCCCTCGCCCTTGTGTCGAGGCAGAGGAACTCCGTGGTAATGCTCTGTGCCCCTGCCGAGGCCGCAGACCGAATCAGCGCGCGCGCCGTCTTGTTACTGACGCCGATGATGTATGGGCGCAGCCGCAGCGTGACCGTTCCCTTGGTCGCCCTCGCCAGCTTCTCCATCGCCTTCAACCTCTCCTTCGGAGGATCCACTCCGCGTTCGATGATAGAGGCTGCGCGCGCGTCCGCCGTGATGATGGAAAACTTGACGTGCCAGTTGTCCCGCCCCTCGAAGAGTCCGAAGTACCGTGGGTCCCGCGTCCACCACGTTCCCTTTGTCGAGTAGCAGATGCCTTGGTTGACGCTCGCGAAAAACCGCATCAGTTCCAGCCCCACTCCGCGCTTCCTCTCGAACTCACAGAACGGATCGGCGAGTGATCCCCACTGGAACGCGAGACCTTCATCGAGGTACGGACCGAACTGCCTGACGGCGACGTTGTCCTTGCGCCGCTGCCAGATGTTCTTCACCTGATCGACGTTGACCTGTCGCACGATCTTGTTCTCATACGCGATCCGCGAGAGAGCTACAGACTTCTGGAATTGGGAGAAGCAGTACAGGCATCCAAACGAGCAGATCGAATATTGGTCAAAGGCCATCGGCAGAGAGCAGTCGGTCAACTCGTGCGACCAGCGCGGGGATTCGTACTGGCCGACGCTCACTCTGCTTTCGCCTTCGCTGGTTTCGCCGCCTTCGCTTTCTTCTCCGCTTCGAGCGCCCTTACGAGGCCGGGGCAGTTCTTGAACTCGAACACGACCACCTTCCCGTCCACCGTCACCCCAAGGAGCCGCGAGAGGAGCACGCGCTGCTTCTCCGTGGAGAACACGACGATGATGCGGTTGGCGAGCAGCGAGGTGTCCTCAAACTCCACGTCAGGAACCTCGGGAACGTTCTTTGCATCCTTCTCCGCCTCGCGGAGTATCTTCTGCACGTTCACGTCCGGGAGATTGATCAGCCCGTCCAGATCGCTCAGGTCAATCTCGCTCTCCCCGACGAAATCAATCACGCCGCCTTCGGTGATCCGCCCGTACGCGCTCACGATCAGGAGGAGCTTCTGCTTGGCCTCCTTGCGCGTCCTCGCCTCGATCACGTCCACGGGCAGCGGAGGAACCGTGTACCCCTCCTTCTCCAACTCGATCAGCGCCTTCATCCGCGAATGGCCGTCCATGATGTAGACCTTTCCGTGCTGATCGCGCCAGATGAAGATCGGAGCGCTGAATCCGTACTTGAGGATGCTCGCCTTGAGCCGCTCGATGTTGTCCCCGCTGATCTGTTTCAGCGTCGCCTGGAATGCGTTGAGCCTCGCCAGCGGGATTCGCGCCGCCCCCTTGCACTTGATCGCGATGCTCTTTCCCTCGCCGGGCCTCGCCTCTTGTGTCTCCGCCGTCTCCGCCTTCTTTCGTGCCATACCCTTCTCGCCCTCCCTTCCTCTCAAGTCTAAGCTCTCCCGCCCTTCCTCCGCAACAGCACCTCATCCTTCCTTCGAGGATTCGCGCGGAGGCACCACGCGTGCTTCTTGAGCACCCGAGCGCACATCGCCCCCGCCTTCTCGCGCCAGTATGTCCCGCCGCCCGTCACATGGTTCGCTTTCGCCGCAACGTCATCGTACCTGAGGATGGCCCCGAACGATCCGAGTACTTGGCAGCTGTACTCGAAATCCTCCTTGAGCCATTGATCGCTGTCGAATCGCAGACCGCACTCGATGATCCCCATCCACGTTCCCTCGCACAGCGCCCACGTCGAGGTTTTGCGATCCATGAAGTACGGATTCGCGACGGGATAAATGCCCCATAGTGGAGTGCCGATGCGAGCGGCCTCCTTGAATCCTCGTTCGGTGAACGAGATCACGTTGTCCAGCAACGAGAGCTTGCCCCCGCGTTCGAGCCTCACCACTTCCTTGATGTCATCGTCAAGCTGCACAATCTGGTCACGACCATCGTTCCAGTCGAGTATCGCGTTGCGATTCTCCGAGAGATTGCGCCCGGGACTGTAGATGATCCCGCGAACGTCGCCCGCGTAGCGCTCTTTGTAAGCTCCGTAGTCGGCCTCGCTCTGGACCGCGATCACGATCATGCTTCGAGGCACCCCGCTCTTCTTCAACCAAGCGAGAGTGCTCTGCTTCTCCGCGCGAAGATAGGATGGAATTGCATAGACTATCCCCATGCCAACACCGCCTTCGCGATTCGGTACGGCTCCCCGCCGTGGTACTCAGCGATCCTTCTCAGCGCTTCGATCTGTACCGGCCCCAAGCCATACTTCCCCGCGACTCTCATTTTCCCTTCAACGGAGTCGATCTCCCCGACACACGTCATACCGTCTCCGCCGTTGGTCGTCCAGTATCCGTACTCATACGCGACGCGGATGAACTCGAAGCCGGGCCGTAGGAAGGATCGGCAGATGTCCTGCACAACGCGGTGGTCTTGATGGGTGCTCGGCCCGGGGTAGATCAGTCGAGACGGTCGGTAGCGCTCGACCTCCGACTGCAAGAGCATGTGCAACTCCTCGATGCTCTCGTAGAATCGGCGATCAACGAAATGCTCTGCGCGCCCCTCCACTCCGAGCGCCTTCCAAATCTCCTTGCTGATCTCGGGAGCGTCTGTCCTCCCTCCGTTCGAGAGAAGGACAACGCGCCTTTCTCCGTAGTGGGTACAGGTCAAGAAGTGATACGCCCAAAGCACCTCATCGTCCGGGTGCGGAGCCACGATCATCGCCCCGATCCGCCTTGCCATCATCTGTCTCCCGTCTCTACCGCAACGGGCACGGTCCCGCCCTCTCCGACCCTCACCAGCACTCTGCCGCTCTCGGATGCCTCCGCCGCCGTCATCGCGATCCTCGACACTCCCGCTCTCCCCTCGGCCATGTCGCGCAGCTTCGCGATATCCGCCCCCGTGCGCGCCGCCTGTTCCTCCTCCGCTCTCCACTTCGCAATCACCGTCCTCTCGTGCGCCGTCAGGGGCCGCATCTTCTGGTACTGCACGAGTGCGAACCGCGCCAGATCATGCACCCCGTCGAATCCCTTCACGTGTGCGTAGTCTCGCGCCTCTTCGTACTGCGAATCCGCAAGCCCAAACTTCACCCGCCGCTCCCTCTTCATGTTGACCCTCCTTCCTTTCGCTCTCTCTCTTCTTTCCGCCTTCGCTCCGCGAGAGCCGCCTCCTTGATTGCCTCGCGGAGCTTGTCCTCTTGCCGATTGGCGTACGATGCGTAGCTGACAGACCGGATTACGACCGCGACCGCCGCGAGGACAACGATCACCGCGACGGCCACCCAATCCCCGAGGCTCCAATGCGCCAGTATCATCCGAATCGACCATATCACGCCGCTTTCCCTCCCTCTCCTCCGCCCGAGCGCCCCGGTACGCCCCGAAGCCGCCCCGCCCCACTTTGATACCACCTCAGGCCTCCGCATCGTGCCTTGACGTGCCTGCGTGGTCTCCCGCCCGATTTCCGCCCCCCTCCCGCTTTTCGACCTCCGAACCCACCTCGAAATCGTCGAAAAGACCTTGCTCCCCGCCCCCGGACGCGATCCGCCCCGCTTCCCCGTCCGATTCCCCCACCTCTCCGCCCCGCATCGCGCCTTGAGGCTCCTCGGTGGTCCCCGTGCCCAAAACCTC
>Ga0265297_10001319_pt1 | contig 59453 bp, 58 predicted proteins | sample Munlanlwell13791_FD_192502 | JGI IMG/M metagenome (GOLD analysis project Ga0265297, IMG submission 192502) | Leachate microbial communities from a municipal landfill in Southern Ontario, Canada - Leachate well 137-91 | ecosystem: Engineered > Solid waste > Landfill > Unclassified | place... | reverse complement strand
GAACTTGGTGTCCAAGTTCTTCACATTTCTCCAACTTACACTAGTCAAAGGTGTTCAGCTTGTGGTTGGACTCGTAAAAGAAATAGAAAAGGAAAAGTGTTTAAATGTGAAAAATGTAATTTTACATTAGATTCAGATTTAAATGGTTCTTTCAATATTTCTTTGGATCTTCCAGAGATACTTTGGGAGAAACGGCACGCACACGACAATAAAAAAGGTTTTTATTGGCATGTGCGTGGAGAGGAACCTATAGTTCCTCTTGTAAATAAAGAATAAAATTCTATATTTTATTCAACTATCAAAAGTGTTTTAACAAATTTTTTAGATGAAGCAATAAAAGAATCTTCTTATAATATTTCAAGAGAGGATATTAAAAATGGAGATAAAGAAGTAATAAATGATAAATTAAAAAATTATATATGCGAAATTGAAGGAAAAATGAGTAAAAGGTTTGATTTTCTTTTTAATAATCAAAATAATATTTTAGGTTTGATTTCTAATCCAGAAAAGATAAAAAATGGAAAAAGTGGGATTTTTGATTCTTTCAGAGAATATGAAGAAAATAGAGAAAATAAAAGTTTCTGGAAAAAGATATTTAATAAGTTCTTTAAAGGAGAATAAAATGGCTTTATGTGGAAATAAAAAAGTTTTTATAAAAAGAGTATCGGAAATAACTGAAGTCGATAATAAAAATCCTCATCATAAAGCATTATTAAAATATAATCATGTAAGAGTTCAACATGAAAATGGAGAGGAAATTTCTTATCTATTCACTGATAAACAAATTAAAAGAGCAGAGGATAGAACTAAAAATAATATAGAAGATCTTCCAGAAGAGGGTTGGACCTCATATGGACTTTTAAATATAGTTCCAACAAATCTTGGAGATATTCAAAAAGTTCAAAACCAGGATTCTCATTTTTTAGCATCTAAAGAATATAATCATATAGTTGTTGATTTTAATGATAATATAAAACATCTTTTATTTACAGACCATGAAATAAAAATGGCCTATAATAGAGCTATGAAAAACCCAGAGGATATTCCTAGTGTTTCTTGGATAAAAGATATATTTGATTAAATTATTGTCTTATAGAAAATTTTTTAAAAAACTTCTTTTGTCTTTAGAGGATAAAAGAAGTTTTTTGTATATATAAAGGAAAAAACTAGTTTTTAAAGAAATATATAATAATAAGAGATATAGAAATAAAGAGAATTTATGGAAACAAAGAAAACATAGAAAAAATAAATGATATGTTTGATTTAGGATATATGTAATGGCAACAGAAATAACAAATTTATATCAGTTAAATAACATAAGAAATCTTTTATCTGAAGACTATGTTTTGATGAACGATATAGATATGTCTCCTACTGCCCCTTCTTATAATCCAGAATGGGACGAAGACAAAATTGATTATAAAATTGGAGATGTTGTAGGTATTACTAATTGGTTATTTCAAACGTCTGTATATTTGTGTATACAAGATACAAATGGGAATTTAGAAAGTCCAATAACAAATACTTTAAATTGGGGGTATTTATGGGAGGATAATGGAAAGGGTTGGGATCCTATAGGGACATCCTCATTTAAGTTTACCGGAACTTACGATGGCCAGAATTATAAATTAACGAATTTATATATTAATAGACCCAGTACTGATAATATTGGGTTATTTGGGTATTGTTCTTCTGATTCTTCAATTTTAAACCTAAACATAATAAACTGTAATATTGTTGGGGCAAATTATGTTGGTGGAATTTGTGGGCGAATGTCAAATACTTCAACAATCGAGGGGTGTTTTTGTAGTGGGAATGTAACTGGAAATGGAACAACTGGGAGAGTTGGAGGAAATGTTGGATATGTAGAAAACACCGGGGTATGGGCTGTAAAACAGTGTGCCTTTGATGGGATTGTGGACAGTAAGGGGAGCTTTGTGGGCGGGAATGTGGGAGATGCTCGTGGATGCATTCAACAATGTTGGGCTTATGGAACTGTTAGGATTACAGGAGCCACAAATAAACACTCCGTTGGCGGAAACGCTGGGCTGTCTTGGACAACAGGATCTTTTAATGGACATATTAGCGATTGTTTTTCAGGGGCGTCAGTATCTGCTTCTGGCGGGAATGATAACAATATATATGTTGGGGGAAATGTAGGGAGAGCAATATCTTCAGTGGATAGATGCTATGCCTATGGACTTGTGAGCGGGGCAGGAAACCGAGTTGGAGGGAACATAGGATATATAGATGTAGGGTGGTCTCAGAGCAGATGTTACTATGACAAACAAACAACAGGAAAAACGGATATAACAAAAGGAACCCCTAAAACCACCTCCGAAATGCAAACACAATCCACTTTTACAGGATGGGATTTCTTCACCCTTATTAATCAAGATTCTATTTGGTATATGCCTATAAATGATTATCCGAAATTGATGAGTGAAATGTCGGAAACTCCTAATTTTATAGGATTAACATTATCTGAAGCAAATGCAATTGCATCTGAAAATAGTTTTGTTTTAGGAACAGTTACTTATTATTATCATCCAACAGTAGTAAGTGGGAAAGTAATAAGCTATGATCCAATTTATTCTGCTTCTGGCTCAATTATAAATTTAGTAATATCTAAAGGAATAGATTCAAATAGAATAGATGATTATGTTTCTAAAGATAATACTATTGTTGTTTATATTAAAGATAATGATAAAAGTAAAGAATTAGCCGATTATTATTCTATTAAACATAATATAAACACAGAAATAGATGGACCTATTATTGATGGATATGGAAGATGGGAAATAAAAGGACAGACAATTGGAATTAATTGTTCTAGTACAGAAATATTAGACAGTGAAGATATTTTTGATGATGAAATTTTAATTCCTCTACAAGAAGCTCTCAATACTTCTTTTTTATCTAGTCAAGATATAAGATGTATTGTGTTGGGATATAACGTTCCAGGTGGATTTTATAGCGATGTTTCTTCTCCTATTATAATTTCTTCAACATCCAGAATATCTAGAGGATGTGCAAAAAAAGATAATATTTTTCATGATTTTTCTTTAAAGATTAAGAATAAACTTTATAATCAGCAAGTTTTTTCTAGATTAGATGATATTAATTCTGAATTTTGCATTGTTTGTTCTAGAATAGATGCTCCTTCTTTAATATTAGCTAAAGAATTTGTAGATAATGCTATTAATACTTCAAATCAGTTTTTTATAAATGGAAAGATTTATATAGATCCTTATTATGGAGATACTTCTGATGATGGGATAATTTATAAAGATAGTATTTTATATTGTTATAATACTCTTATCCCCAAGATAAAAAATGAAAGTTTTATTACTAATTATATTAATCCTACTTTTAATTCAATAATTCCATATTTAGAAAATGATTCTTTTATGTGGTCTTGGTCTAAATCTTTTGCTTATCCTGATTTATTTAAGAAATCTATTTATCCTAGAGTGTTTCTTTATAATGCAGATTCAAATAGTGCTGAAACCTTTAGAGATAGTAATATAAATAAATGGGGAATACAATCTATGTTAGCTGGATATTGTTGTTATGCTGGAGCTATGTCTAATCCAGGAATAACAGGATATCTTGATTCTTTATCATTCTTTAGATATTTATATAATGGGGCAACTGTTGGAGAAGCTTTTTTGTATAGTTGTCCTTTTTTAGATTGGACAATAGGATTATTTGGGGATCCTTTAGTAAAAATTTCTTTTCCATTATCTGATACAATAATAGAAAAAATAGATGTAGATTATGGATGGGAAATGATATTTAAAAAAATAGAAAGAGTTTTAGCGTATTTAATAAAAAAACAAAATGAATCTTTTGAAATTAGAGATACAATAATAAATTCTGGGATAGTTGACTTAGAGGTAGATACGCTTATTCCTTCTAATAATTTATATTTAATAAATAATGATACATCTATTTTTTCAACGATGACAAAACCAATACGAGACCTATTTGATTTTATTTTAAAGAAAAATAGAAATTATGGATTAGATACACAATTTCCAAGTATAAATACATATTTAACGAAAAAGGGATATAAAATAAGTGATTCTTTAGTAAATCTTTTAGAAAATACTCAAATAGATGGAGATAATATTTTAGATGAAGGATGGTGGGAATTAGAATTTATACTTCAAGATGAATATTTTGGATATGAAAATTATTTCTTTCAATTAGAAATTTATGAAGATGAAAATTGTACAATAAAGGCTGTTAATCCTAATGGACAAGAAATAAATATATTTAAAAGCAATGAAAGTATTTTAGGGTGGACTTATGAAAAAGAGGAATATGGTTTTAGGGCTGTTCCTTCTACTGGAATCCCTACTAGCTTTGTAGGTAGAAAAATACGATATACAAGTAGAAAAGATACTTTATCTAATATAAACGAATATTTAAATAGAGGACAAGTTTATTATTTCAAAATAAGACAATTTATTGTAACAGAAGAAGGAGAACAATATTTTGATTGGGTAATTATAGAAGATATCATATATTCGTAAGGGAAAATAATGACATTAAAGGATTCTTATAAAATAATTTCAGACTTAATAAATGATTATCAAAAAAATGGAGAAAGTATAGATATTCATATGGAAGATATTTTAGAAACTATAAATTTATTAGATATGAGTGATAATAATGGTTTAAAAATAAATTTATATAATCAATTTTTCCAACATAAAATAGATTTTTATAATAAAACAAATTTATATAGTTCTGAGATTTTAATTTTAGTAAGAAAGTTGCAAGAAAATGTTTTGAGAGATTATAATTCTGTAGATGATTTTTTAGAACAAAATTCTTTAACTGTTAAATCTGTTTTTGCAGATATTTCAGAAGAGGCAGGATATTTGATTTCAGATCAATACATAAGGAACGATATTTCTAATGGCTAAAAAGAAAAATATAACTTTTTCTCAAATTATTACTGATATAAAATCAGAGATGAAAGAAAAAACAAAGTCTCATAAAATCCCTGATATTATTACATTTTGTGAAGCTCAAGAATGGTTAGGATTATCTTATCATCCTACAAATCCTATTAATTTATATCCAATGCAAAAAATAATGTTAAAGGCTTTTTATAGAGGAACTGTTGGAAATGAAGATGTTGAATTAACTCCTGAAGAAATAAACAAATGTGAAGAATTAGGATTAAATAATGATGATAAAGGAGATGTTTTAGGAAAATATTATAATAATGAGCTTTTTACTGAGTTAGTTTTAGTATGGGGAAGGAGATGTATTTCAGAAGATACTATGATAGTTAATCCAAAAGATGGTTCTTTAAATAAAATAGGAGAATTATGGGATAATGGAATAAAAAATATAGATTCTTGGACATATGATGAAAAAGAAAATAAAATGAAAGTAATTAATGAGGGGGAAATAATTGAGCAAGGACAAAGGCAATGTTATCTTTTAACTACAATGTCTGGTCACGAAATAGAGTGTACAGATAATCATCCTTTTTTAACACAAAGAGGATGGGTCGAATTAAAAGATTTAGATATAGAAAAGGATAAAGTTTCTATTTGTGAATCTTCTCCCTTTTTTGGAAATTCAGAATTAATAAATGAAGACGAAGCATCTTTGTTGGGATATATGACGGCAGATGGTAATTGCTCACAAGGGATCACATCTTTTACTTGTGCAAATGAGGAGATATTAAAAGACTTTAAACAAAAAATAAATAATATAAGTGATAATTTAAAAGTATTTAATGATCCTTGGACAAAAGCAAAAAGCAAAAGATTTCAATATAAAATAACATCTAATAAAAATGTTAATATTAATAACTATTGCGAAGAAAGACAAAGAACAATATCAAGACATAAATTAAATGATTTAATGTCTTTAATGGATAAATGGGAACTAAAAGGAAAAACATGTCATAAAAAAACTGTTCCTTTAGAATTATTTAAGTGCCCAAAAAATGTTATTTCAGCATATTTAAAAGCCCTTTTTAGTTGCGATGGAAACTTAGGAACAAGAAATAGTTGTACTTTTGAGTTTACGTCTGTTAATAAGGAACAAATATTTTTACTTCAACAATTATTAAGTAAATTTGGAATTTTAGCGAGTGTAAGAAAAAAAAGAACAAAATCTAAAATTATCGGGGAAAATGGAAAAGTTTATAATTATGATATTTTTTCTTATGTTTTATTTTTTAATAGAAAAAAGTATTTAAATATTTTTTTTAAAGAAATAGGAATGATAGGCAAAGATAATTTTTTAGACAGGGCAAAAAAGTTTTTACAAGGGGTTAACGAGAATATAAAAACGACACATAAGGATAATACCCCTCATTCTTTTATTAAAATAAGAAGTATAGAAAAAACTGAGTTAAAAAGAACTTTTGATATAAGTGTATCTTCTATAAAAACTTTACAAAATTTCACAGCACAATCTTTTTTAGTTCATAATTCGGGTAAAGACTTTATTTCTTCTATTATTGCTCTTTATGAAGCTATGAAATTATTAGAATGTGAAGGAGGGGATCCTTATAGTATATATGAATTATCTTCTGCAAATACAATTAATATTTTAACTATTGCTAATTCTAAAGAACAGGCAAAATTAGCTTTTGAAGAAATAAAATCTAAGTTATTATATAGTAAATATTTTGAAGACAAATATTCTAAAGATGGATTTACTTCGGAATCTATTTATTTACTAACTCCAAAAGATAGAGATGATAATAAAGTTCTTAAAGAAAAAGGACTTCCTTTAAAAAAGGGGTCTGTTGGAATTATTGTAGGACATAGTAATTCTGACTCATTATTGGGAATGGGATGTATTGTTTTGATATTAGACGAGGTGGCATCCTATAAAATGACTGGAGGAGCTTCTTCTGGCGATAGAATTTATACCGCATTACTTCCTACTGTTTCTACTTATTGTAGAAAAATATATAAAAAAGATGAAAATGGGAATTTTATTTTAAACGAATTTAATCAAAAAGTTGTAGAACAAAGAATTTATGACGGAAAAGTAGTTAGTATTTCTTCTCCAAGGGGAAGAGAGGGCAAATTTTATGAACTATATGAAAACGCTGGAAGATTTCCACAAAGATTAGTATTAAGACTTCCTACATGGGATGTTAATCCAACGCATACTCGTCAATCTTTAAGAGATGCAAATATGATGATGAATGAGATGGAATTCAATATGGAATTTGGAGCAGAATTTAGTGGATTAGTTGCAGAAAATTTCTTTACAGAAAGTCAAATTGATAGTTGTTTTAATGGGCATAACTTTAAAAATAGAGATTATGGAGAACCTGGAAAAATATACTTTGTTCATTTAGACCCTGCAACCTCTAGTCATAATTATGCTTTAGTAGTGGCTCATAAAGAATATTTTATTAATTCTTTGACAAGCAAAATGGATTATATGATTGTGATTGATCATATAAAATATTGGTATCCAATTAATAATGGAGTAATTAATGTAATAGAAGTATCTGATTATGTAGTTTCTTTAAAGAAAAAATTTAATATAGGATTACTTACATCTGACCAGTGGGCAAGTCAAGAAAGTTTAATAAAAATAAGAAAGGCAGGAATACCTACAAAAGTTACTAGATTTAATCATTCTTATAAAAATATTATATATGGAGAATTAGAAAATTTAATTAATTCTTCAAGGATTAAGATCCCATTTAATTTTTTACTTAGAAATGAAATGTTAGAATTAAGAAGGAAATATACACCTACTGGATTTAGGGTTTTACCTAAAACTGATGGAGAGGGAGCTAAATCTGATGATATAGTAGATTGTGTAGCTGGATGTTCTTATTCTGCTTTACAAGGAAGTATGACAAAGTTGCCACATGGAAAACTGATTGATATGCCTTTAAGCGGAGGAGGAAATGATATAGTTTGGAGAAATATGCAAGGTGGAGTGATTGGAATAGGAAGTGGAGGACAGGTTTCTAGATCCTTAGAAAATATCAAATCTTATCCTAAAAGATAGTTTTTAAAAAGGATATTGATAAAATAATTAGAATATAAAAATAAAATAATTATAAAAAGGTGGAAATATGGCAAAATTTAATTTAAAACATTCTGCAAAAAAAGAAGAAGATGCTACCTCTTACAATAAAATGTTAGAAGATGTAAGGGAAGATACTGATGTAACTGAAAAAAATATAAATTTAAGTATTGATAAAAAAGATAATGACGTAACTGTTCCTTTTGAAAAACAATTAGAAGCATCTAGAACAGATGAGATTAATGTTATTGCTGAAAAGGGAATGGATGGGAAGAAAATGTATAATGATAAAAGAAAAGATTTAGATGGAACTACAGTTTCTCCCATTAATTTAGTTTCTATTAAAGAAGATAAAGAACATTCTGATAAATATAAAAAAGCAGAATCCGAACAAGATTTAGAAACTAAATTTTGGGATAAATGTTTAGGGGTTCAGGCTGTAAGTAAAAATAAAAAAATGCCTAAGCCTATTAAAGACAATCAATTACAAAATAATCCAGAAAGATTTAACAAAATGAATAAAGATATTTATAAAGTTAACCCAGAGAAAATGGTAACTGCATCTTTGATAGATGCTGATGCTTTAATTTTTAATATTTATGCCAAATCTATAAAAGAAGGTAGAGAAATAAATTCTGAAGAAAGAAATATTTTAGATAGAATTAATAATGAAAAAATATCTCTTTTAAGAGACAATTAAAATAATGAGTAATTGGTATAAAATAGCTAGAAGAGGAACAGGAAGAGATTTGGCTACCGAGTATTCAGAAAATGGGGGGAAGCCAGACGATGAATTAGGTGTTCCTAAAAGTTTAACTAAGGCTATTCCTATGTTTGGAGGAAATGAACGAAGCACTTCTGACGGAAATGGGTATCCAAAGGGGATTAGTCAAAATGAAGATTATGATTTTAAAAAAGATATTGGAACAGATCAAATTCCAGCAGGAAGAACTATTTTAGATGATGGGATATTTAATGGAGAAGGGGCAAATGATAATAGATTTGTAGATCCAATAGATGTTCCTTTTAATAAAAAGAATGATCCAGTTGGAGCATTTAATATGCAGGGAAAAAATATTTTTGAAGATATTTATAGAAAATCTAGAAAAAACAGAGTTCCAAAATTATAGGAATAAAGGATTAATTATAAATATCATAAATTATATTTATAATTAATAGGAGAATTTTAAATGTCTTATATAAGATCAGTAAAATTATTAGATAATAGTAATAATATTGTTAATCCTGTAACTTCAGAAGATCTGGCGTCGCTGCTTGCGGCGGTGAACAAGACTATCCCGTTTACGAGCGTGACTCCCATTGAAATCGTATTTGATGCTGAGAATCTCATTGTAGTTATCGGTAGTGGACTATCGTCATGTAGAGCTATTTTTATTTTTACCGACCCGGACAACTCTTCCGAGGTTTATTTTGGTCCATCGGTTCCAGACATGCAAACCTATCCTGTGTCAAACACTCCTGCGGGGTTATTGCAATCAATTTCAGTTCCAACAGATTTTTCGCTTAAAGGGTCTATCGGTGACAAAGTAACAGTTTGGATTTTTACGTAAGGCGAGGTGAGAAATGACAATACACATAAAACGTTCACCCTTCAACAAGGGAATTTATAACGTTTATGTGCCTTCGGGCGGCGGACTTTACACGCGATTTACCTTAAGTTGGCCTACGCCGACAGAAGGATTTGTGAACTCGTATCCATTGCAGAGTTCAATGGTTGGAAAACTCTACGATGGCAAAGCACAAAATATCGAAGCCGCCACTCCGGTAGGTGGTGCAATGGGAAATCTGGCTTATACAGACGGTTGGGCTAGGCGTACTATTGTAAGTGACAGGAGTTGCACATTTACGATTCCGGCAGGTCATAATCGCATTCACGTTTTGACGTGTCCGAAAAGTGGGGCGGGTGGGGCATTGGTGTCGTGGAGTGACGACAGCACTACAGGATTAGACTTAACGACACTGCCGAGAGGGACCACATCATATACGTGCATTGAATACGTTGTTGCCACTAATGCCATTGATCCAACGAAGCGAACACTTAAGTTAAAACAAGAGACATCCGGTTTATCTGCTTGTATTATTGGAGTGAGAAGTTGGAATACAAACTTGATTGTGTCTGCGACAGAGTCAGGAATAGCAGACGGCGATGACTTTATAGATTATTTATCTTCTACAGGGAGCAACTCTACGGAGTGGACATCTATTACTGGTTGTTATAAGCTTTTAACATCTAATACTGTTGAGGTTACAGTGCAATGGGAGCCTGCCGGCACAGGTGGTGATGGTTGTTGGACGGCTTATGGTGCTCATACAAATTCATCGGAATCTGGTAACGCTCCGTTTATCTTGAAACCTCCGACCTCAGCAAATCAGACGTTGACCTTTACCGATAATCCGTCTGCAAATGATACTATTACCATAACAGATGGAACAAATACTGATATTTATGAGTTTGACGGTGTAGGGGCTAATATCAATGTTGCAATTGGTGTGGATGCTGCGGCTACGATTGTTACTTTGTTGGCTGCGATTGTTGCATCTGGTACAGCAGCTGTTACAGCAGCCAATGACGGGCTTGCTGTGACGGTGACTGCTGATGCGACAGGCATTGCAGGGAATGATCTGGAAGTAACAGAGGATGCTGACAATGTAACTATTGGTGATTTAAATCTTGGTGTTGACAATTATGCCGTTCTTTATGTCGATGGCGTTTACAAGGGCATAATGGATGATATAGTAGCAATACCATTAGGTACAACGTATGAGGCAAACACGGCCTACACTCAATGCAGAGGTTTTGGCGACTTCGACCGTAACGGGTCTCAAGGAGCTACCGATGTTTTAGAGATGGTTATCCAACAGATGTTTAGTCAGTCAGGTATTATGACTCAAACGCAGATGTGCTTTATTGATGATGTGACAATTAAAGTAGGGCCTTACGCACCATCATTAACGATTCCCCTGGCTGAGCGAGGCCACATCATAGCATTGCCGGACAGAACGCGAGTTCCGCTCGATCCCACGTACGACTATACCGCTAAGTTTTATGCGAATGAGGTTGAGTTGTTTTATAAGGGTAAGCCATTTTTTGTGAAAATTTTTACAAATGGCCCGTTATATCAAAATCAAAAGCAATCCAATACAAACAAGATGTATTTCAGGATAGATAATGCTATATTGGAACCTCCGGTTGCAGGCGTGATTTGGCCAGCCATTGGTGGTGGGATTCAAGTTTTGGCCAAATCTAATTTTTATGCGGCAATGGGTGCGATCAGCGGCGGCATTTTAGAAATAGGACCATAAGGCGGCGAGAGCCGGTAGGACAACTATAAAACTTTTAAAAATAAAAAAAAATATATTTTTTAAATAAACTTTAATACAAAAATATTAAAGTTTATTTTTTTTGTCGATATGTTTAATGTTTTATCACATTTAAATACAATATAAGGAGTTTTTTATGAAAGTTAAAGTTTCTGATTCTTTGAAGGGAATATTAATTATTAAGAGTTTAAAAAAGAAAGTTATAAAAGGAAAAGAGTTTTTAATAGACGATAAAAATATTTATGAGTCTGATATTCAGAATTTAGTTAGAAAAGGGATTTTGATTCCAGTTGAAGATATTCCAGATGAAAGAAAAAGATTAGTAATATCAAATAATAGAGAAAATGCTTTAGTAATTGGGAATGTTCATTTAAAAAGTAATGAAACCTTGGTTTTAGATCCTAATAAAGTAGATATGAAACAAATAAGAGCAGCAGAAAAAAATGGAAATATTAGTATTATTGATTATAATGAAAAAAATGATTTTTCTAACAAAAATCTAGTTATTAAAGATGAAGAAGAGGAATGGATAAATTCTCAAATAAGTGAAATCCAAGAAGATACAGAAGAAGATGCAAAATGGATAGAAGAGCAGATTGATATTATAGATGGAGAAAATAAAAAAATAGATTCTTTTTTAGATTTAGAAGAAGAGGATGCTATTAAAAATATAGAAGACACAGAAGATATAAAAGGTAAAGAAGACACAGATAAAGAAAAACATACAACTTTCGTATGGAATTTTCAATCTCAAAAAGGAGAAAAAGTTGAGCCTTTAAGTGTTTCCGATCCTCAAATAAAAGTAGCAGAAGGATATAAAAATGAAGAAGATAATACTGCAACTGTAAAAAAGGAAGCTAAAAGTAAAAGAGAAAGAATAAAAAAAGAGGATAATATCGCTAAAAAAAAGAAAATAAATAAAATTGAAGCAGTTGGAGACGTAAAAGAAGAAAGTGATATAATTCCTCAAGATGTAGACAGTAGAGGAAATTTTAAAAGTAATCTCTCTGAAGTTGTAAAAGAGATTGTTGATAATACTGGATTAGATATTGATTAAAATATTTTTAACGGAATTTCTATTTAAAAATGGAAAATATTGATTTATTACATAAAGAACTGTCTTTTTATGGATTTAGAGTAAAAGATGGTTTTAGTTGTAGTTTTTTTAATGTCCAAGGGGAAATTAAAACCCAAGGAATAATAAAAACTATTAGACAAATTAATGTAAATATTAAAGAACAAAAAAATATATTAAATCAGATATGGAAAGAAGTTAAAGATATTTTAAATACAGAGTGTCAAGAAAAAGATCTTAGAGAGGAAACTTTAGAAAATGTATTTATATTTTCACTAAAAGATATGTCTAGATTTCTTTTGTGTTTTGATGGAATAAAAAGTGAAGATTATTTTATTTCTATAGAGAATGCATTAAGTAAGGATATAGTTAATTTTTCCAGAAAGCAAATGAGTCAAATTATTGACTATAAAATAGTTATAGATTGGACTTATAAATTAATTTGTCGCTATAAATACATTTCATCTCTTTTACTTCATTCCGCCTCTGGGAGGCCAGAAGTTAATAAATATAAGGTTGCGGCGGGGATAGCTGGTCCTTGGGCGAATTCAGATTTACCTATGCTAGAAAGAGCTTGGCCATACAAAGATGAAGAAGATAATCTTAGAGGAAGAGAAAGAGATAAACAAAATCAAAAAAGATACAGAATGGGATATGATGCTTATAATAATGATGAACGATGGTCTGAGGGTTATGTATGGAGAGAGCAAAATAACGAACCCTATTTATGGTCAGAAAGAGCAACGGAAAGCCCATATAAAAGTACATATTTAGGTGGAAAATAGAATATTTTTTAATTGGATAATTATTTTAATTTTTAATAATGGATAAATGGAATAAATTTAAGGCAAAATGTCGTTTTTGTAATAAAGAGTTCATTGTTAAGAGGTCTAATAAATTTTACTGTTCTAAGGAATGCTTTAAAGAGTCAATGAAATTAAGAAAAAAAGAATATGGACACAAAAAGAAAGATGAAAATTATATAAGAAGAACTACTTGTAAATATTGTGGAGAAAGGTTCCCACTTAGAAAAATTAAAGGAAGATGTTGTAAAAAAGAAGAATGTATAGAACAAAATAGAGAAGAAAAAAGAAAAGAATCTCAAAAACGATATTATAACAATAATGTGAAAAAAACAACAAATAAATTTAAAATGAAAAATGCATTAATTGCTAATCAATATAGGAAATTAAATAAAGATGATGTAAATTTAAGAGACAGATTAAGGAAAGAAGAAAAGAGAAAATGGATTGAGGATTTAAAAAAAAATAGTAAGTGTTTAAAATGCGGAGAAGATAAGTGGTTTTGTCTGGAATTTCATCATAAGGATAAAAGTCAAAAGAAATTTGGAATATCAGAGGCGATAAGTAGTTCTTACGGGAAAAAAGCTATTTCAGAAGAAATTGATAAGTGTGTTCTTTTATGCAGAAATTGCCATGCACACTTGCATCATTTAGAAAAAATAAATATAGGATGGCAGGCAGATGAAGAATGGTTTTTAAACAAAAATGGAATTGAGCAGGAGATACTATGATTAAAAATTCACAATCTATATTTTTTAATAATTATTTCGAAAATCTTCATGGAACTTTATATAAAGATAATAATAGGGTTGATCCAAAAGCTGCTAAAATATTATTTTCTTTATGGAAAAATGGAAGCTCTGTAGATAAAAGAACTTATAATCGTCCTTCTTTTATGTCTCAGGAAGATATTAATGTTATGAAAAATAGTGATTTAATTATTACTATTGGAGAACGAATAGAAATAACTAAAAAGGGGGAGAATGTAATAAAAGTTATGGTATTAGGAGATGATAGGTCTATTTTTGATAAAACTGCAGAAGTTGACGATATAGATTATAATAAAGCATTAAATAATACTAAAAATATAAAAACATCTAATAGTTGGTGGAATCGATTTGACAAATGAATATATTAATAAAGTGTTCTTTTATTTCAGATAAACAAGAAGTTAATATAAATAAAAAAATGATATGGTATGATGGGATTAAGGAAGAAATGCAATATTTTGAAGGAGGGAAACTTTCTTTTAAATATCAAGAAGATCCATATTTAGTATCTATGACCCATGAAGAAAGAATCCAAAAAAATGTCGTTAGTAATTATAGATTACTTCCAGAAGTAGAATCTGTTTCTTTTAAAATAAATAATAAAAAGAAAAATAAAGATAAGATAGATAAAATTATTAAAGATTTTAATAATTATGATGGATATTTTGAAATAGAAGAAGAGGGGGAAGATGTTATTATCGGAAATATAAATGATAATGAAGGTGAAGATTTTTGTAATACATTAGAAAGAAATAATATTGAATTTGAGATAATTTAAAATATGGATTCAAAAAAAAGAATTTCTATAGATGTTGAAATTGCTTCAGATCCTTCAGATATGAGCAAGGGATTAATGTTTAGAAAGAATTTACCAGAAGATTCTGGAATGTTATTTATTTTTGGAAAAGAAGATGAATTAAGATTTTGGGGAAAAAATACATATATTCCTTTGGATATAGCTTTTATTTCTAAAAATAAACAAATAAAAGACATACAGAAAATATCCCCATTATCAGAAAAAACAATTGCAGGGAAAGAAAAATGTTTATATGCCCTTGAGGTAAATGAGGGATTTTTTAATAAAAATAATATAAAAATAGGGGATAAAGTCGAAATTATAAACAATAAATATGAATCTATTGTTGTTTTTTCATAATAAAAATTTAGGAGATAAAATGAAGATAACTTTGGCTAAAATAAAAAATATGGAAAAAAGTTTAAATAAAATAATTAGTCAAGATATTAATATCAAGGCAGCATTTAAACTAGGACGAATACTTAAAGTGATTGAAAATGAATTGATTAATGTAGAAAACTTTAGAGTTAAACTTATAAGTAAATATGGAACTAAAAATCCAGAAAATGGGGAAGTGGTTGTAAATAAAGAAAATGTTCAAATATTTTATAAAGAATTAAACGAATTGTTACAAACAGAAATAGATATAGATTTTTCTCCTGTGAATTGTGATGAAATAGGAGATATAAAAATAAGTGCCATAGATGCTTCTGTTTTAGATGGAATTATTATTTAATTAAAAGGAGATTATATAATAATTTAGAATAAAATAAAATGGCAAAATTTAATTTAAAAAATAAAAACCAACAAGAAGGAGAGATGCCTGAAGATCTCTCTGTTTTTTTAGATGAAAAAACAGAAAAAGATTATAGCGATATACAGAATAGAAGGGATGATATTGAATTCGAAAAAGAAGATGAAGAATTTATTGATGAAAATAATATAGATAGTTATTTAGCAGATAATTTTGAAGAACAAGATATTGAAACAATTCAAAATTCTACTGAATATATGGACGAACAGAATGATGAATTTGAAGAAGAATATAATGATTACACTAAAAAAGAAGATCAAGAAGTTATAAATAACATAGAAGAAATAGCAGAACAAGATATTCCTGAGTTTAATAATCCTTTTGATGCAGTTTCCTGGGCTTTAAATAATAAACAAGTTTTAAAAATAACATATAAAACTCAAGGAAAAAAAAGGAGAAATACTAAAAAACTTAAAAGAGAGATAGGATTGCCTGCAGGATCCAGTATTTCTAGATATGTTGAGCCTCATTTAATTTTTAAGGCAGGAACAGGAAATGATATTGTAGTTACTTATGATAGATCAGTATCTGCAATAAGGGCTTTTATTATTAATAATATAATGAGTTATATTTTTACTGGGAAAAAAGTAAAAAATAGATTAAGGATAAATCCTGATTTAAATAAGGGAAAAATTATGAAAAAGAAAGATAATATTAAAAAGCTAAATAGTATTAGTAATGAATTAACAAACATGAAAATGAGTAAAACAGCCTCTATTGTAAAAAATAGCATAAAAGAAATGGCTGATAAAAAATTTGCTCAATATGTTGGAGGACAGGGGTATTGGATACGAAATAGTAGATGCTGGGGAAATTGTTATAGAAGTAAAAGAGCAGAAAGCCCTAATATGCCAGCTCAAAAAGTTTGGGAAGAATGTTTAGGAGAATATAAAGAGTCTCTTAATAATGATTATAGCGGATGGGAAAAATATGCAAGTAAAAAAGAAAAAAATATAGATTGGATAGTTTCAGAAAAAAAAGCTTTTATAAAAGACGTAGATAATTATATAAAATCTGGAAGAAGCATAGGAAAATCTATTTTTAAAGCAATATCTGATAGAAATAAAAAATATTCTGATTCTTTAATAAAAAATGCAGATATTTTATTTAGTTTAGCTGGAACTTTAAAGAAAAATGGATTTGAAAAATTAGGTGGAGAAATAGCAGAGTCAGCTAGTTTAATAATAAAAGAAGCAGATTTTGCTCAGCCTAAAAAATGGTGGGGAGGAAGACTTTGGGACTCCATTAGGGGAAGGGGAAAAGGGTCCAAAGATGATGTTATTAATAGATTAAAGATTATGTTAAATCGAATTAACACCTTGACAGAAATGTTTGAACAAAGAAATAAATATCAAGCCCCTACAAATGCAATGATAGATGGAGATACAATAAAGCTTGCGGTTAATCCTATTAAACCCGTGGATAATACTCCCCCAAAGCCTAAAAAAAATATTAAACCATTACCTAGCTCTACGGTTAAGCCAAGCTCTTTTCCTCAAAGAGATGGAGGACAACAAGGAATTAGACCTGTAGAAAATCCCGCCCCAGCCCCTGCCCCTCAACAGGCTTCATGGCAGACGCAACTTAAAACGCAATATCATGCTTTTTTGAAGGATTTAAGAGAAGAATTAAATAATCTTGGAGTAGATGTTTCAAAAAGTAAAGATACTACAATAAAACCGATTGTACAAAAAATGTTTCAGGGAGCTATTCAATTTTTAAATTTTAGTGAAAAAAATATGAATAAAGGGCTAACTTATGAAATGGTTGTTCCTTATCTTCAACAATTGAAAAATACAGTATTATATGCTATTTCTGGAATAGAACAAGTTTCAGAAACAGATGGCAATCCAGAACAAGAAACAGAAATGTCTAATTTTACAAAGAAACCTCAAGAAAATGACGTTTCTAATCCTCAGGTTCCCATTAAAGAAGAAACTGGGACTACTCAATTGTCTCCAGTGGACACAATTAATCAACAACTTAATAATTTAGATATGGAACAATTAAAACAAATACAAATTTTTATACAAAATAAAATGAGTCAACTACAAAGCCCAGTAACAGGAATAAAATAATAAAGGATTTTTGATAGGATTTTGAAATAGATATAAATAAACAAGCAAATGCTTAAATTAATATTTTGAAAAAGGAGATAATTATGAATTTTTTCAACAATCGTATTTCTATGGGAAAAACAAAAAGCTTTGATGATATTTGCAAAGAAATAATTGAAAAGAAAAATAAAAAAGAAGCTTTAGCAAATAGTAATCAAACAGTAAAAGTTGCGGCTTCTGACGAAGAGAAATCGTCTGGACAATTAGATGTAGAACCTTTACATCAAACTGGTGAATCTACTTATGTTCCTGCCGCAGGAGCTTCTGCTAAAAAAGACGATGACGATAAGGCGACTGGAACTTCTACGCAAAAGACAGAAAAAGAAGAATGTGATTCTTCTGGTCAGCCAGAGTGGGAAGGAAAAAAAGAGAATAATAACAATCCTGAAGAAAAAACTGCTGGAAGTGAAAAGGGTCCGGGAGTTCCTGACGGAACTGGACCTGGAAAAGATAGCAAAGACTGTCCTTTTAATAAAGACAAAGATGATGATAAAAAAGATGAAAAATGTCCAAAATGCGATAAAGAAGAATGTGAATGTGAAAAAGATGAGGACAAAAAAGAAGCAAAGGCTTCTCCTAAATTCGTAAAAATTGCTAATCTTGATGCAAAAACTAAAACTTGGCTAAAAGAGTATTGGGGAAATATTTTTGATAAAGATTATGCAGATGCTATGATTTCGGATAAATAAAATATTTACGGCACATTTATTAAAATAGTTTAAAAGGATGGAGCGTTTATGTCAATTATTCCTTCAGGAAAACATAGATTAATGGTAGGACAGGTGATATCTGATCCTTTAAATGAAAAATATAATGATGGTCAAGAATCATTAGCTATTGATAGTTCTCCTCATTTTCTGAGCGAAAAAGCTTTAAATGATGAAGTTGGAATCCCTGATTCGAATTTAGAGGGAAAAAATAATAAGTCTTTAAATCAAGAAGAAGGAAAAGAATCTATTCAAAGCAAAACACTTTCAGAACATATAGTTAAGATTTTAACAGGATTTGGATATCCTTATAGAAGACTATCTGAGTTTAAAAAGAAATTTGTTAAAGAAAAAATTGGACCAGATGGGTCTAAAGATATTCAAATAGAAATTCCAGATCAATATTATCCAGATGCACAAGGAAATATAAAAACAGTAGAAAATGATGAAGTAATTTCTATTTCTAAGGGTATTTCTGATAAATTTGATTTAAATTTTAATGGAGCAGATAGAGATGGAGGAAAGTGGATAATAAAATTTATATCCCCTATCTCTAAAAAGGATGGAAAAGAGGAATCAGAAATTCCAATTGATAATCTTGATGAAATTTATGGTTCTCCTGCATCTTCAATTTCAAGAAAAAGTACTAAAGATAAAAAAGCTCTAACCTCAAATGAATTAATAAAAGAAGCTAAAAGTGATGAACTTATTAATTCTTTAAAAAAAATAATTGGGAGATAAAAATGATACGAAAAACCAAAGAACAACAAGATATTCATTTTTTAACTAGAGATGATGAATTAACAAAAAATGCAAATATAGCTGAAGATATAGTTTCTTCTAATAAAAATATAGAAGATATGTCTGATAGAGAACTATTAGAAAATAATAAGGGAATGAAATTTTCTGATGTTTCTTTTATTAATAGAAATGGAAAATCTATTATGTCTGCGCAAGCTGGAGGATTAACAGATATTGGTGGTTCTAAAAATCAAATGAGAACCCAATCTTCTAATTCTATCTTTGATTCAGAAGTCTTAAATAAGCTCAATAAAATTGCTAGCAGTAAAGAAGAAACACAAAAAGAAAAAATAGCTATAGAAGAAAATAGAAATAATAAGGAAAAAGAAAGAATGTCAGCTTTAGCTGAAAATATAAATAATATTAATATTAAGAAAGGGAATTCTGCATTTAGAAACGGGGATGATAGTTGTGATGAAATATCTTATAAAAAAACATCTACATCTATGAGTATTTTTGATAATCTAAACTTTGAAAATTTACCCAATATGACAGAGGGAGAAAAGCTTTCTCAATATACTATTAGTAGAAAAAAAGAAAAAGATGAATCTTGGAGAAATGGTGGAAAATCAGATAAAATTTCTAATACAAAGATTTTTGATTGGTAAAAATAAATTGGTAAAAATAAATGGCATTTGAACAAATTATAACATCAATTAATAATTTAATTGGAGAATTAGGGCAAAGTATTAATAATGTTTCTCCTAATCAAGATATAAATTTAATAAATCCAAACCAAATATTAGATAATAATATAAGAGCGAAGCAGGAACTTCAATCTTTAAAGGATTCAAATGCTCAATTGTCTGAACAAATTCAGCAATTAAATGTAGTTATAGATGAAAAAATAGCAAGTATAGATTTAGCAATGCAATCGCAAAATCAAAATGTAGGACAAACAAATATGGCTAAAAATAAAGTTTTTAATTTAAAGAAAGCTCAAATGCAAGAGGATTTTTCTAATCAAGATTTTTCTTTCCCAGAAGAAAATTCAATGGAAGATAATTCAATGTTCAATGACCCTCAAATTAATATGGAAGAAAATAATAATCAAGAACAAAGTGTATTTTCTAAAAGTTGGTCTTCGCCAGAAGAATTAAGACAAACATTTTTAGATGCTTCTAATAAAGAAGATGTTAGATCTTTTTTTATAGCAGCACAAAATGGGGATTCAAATAAAGAAAGCAATGTTGAAGATATTATAGATCAATATTATTTAAGCAAACCAGGAAGTGAAACTCAAGGAAAATTATCATCTATATTGTTTTATGATTATTTGCCAATAGAAAATAAAAATGTGATAAAAGATGAAAGCTCTGGATATTTTGAAACAGAAGGATATGGATCCCCCGAAGATAAAGCAGCTATGTTAAAAATAGAAAATGAAATATTTAAAATAGCACAAAAATATGTAAAGAAAGAAGAAAATAAAGTATTTAACTTAAAGAAAACAGCACAACATAAAACTATTGAAAATGTAGTGACTTATGGTCCTAGTGAAAAAAGATTTGATGCTTTTCTAAGAGAACCCGTTTCTGATTGGAGTATAGTAGAAAGAAATAAAGGTTTTGGGTTAGTGGTTGATGATATATGGAATATAGATTATGAAGCCATTTGGAGAGGAACCATAATGGATAAATATTCTAGAGAATATAGAGATAAAGATGGAAATTGGGTAGGTGGATATTTAAATAAAAGATTTGAAATAGATAGACAAGTTCCTGTTACAAGTAATTATCAATTAAAGCCTGGACAAAAAAGAAAACCTATATTACCTGAATATGGAAATTTAGAGTCTAGATTACAATTCCAAAGAGAAAATTCTACTAAAAAAGAAGGCTCTATTTATGGTGAAGAAGAATTTGATAAAGATATAAAAAAGGCCAGTTCTTTTAATCTAAAAGAAATTAATAAAAAAAAAATAGCACAAATCCCTGAACTTCCTCCTATTAAACCATTAGGATTAAAAGGAGATGAAAAGCCTCATACCGCTCAAAGAGTGTGCGGACAATGCGGTTCTCCTGTCGATAGTGGAGATGTAAATACAGATACTGCTGGGGCTGGAGTTTGTCATAACTGCGGAAGCACTAATATAATAACAACAGTTCCAAAATTCACACCTGATAAACCTGGTAATAAATTTAATCCCTATAGTAATAATCCAGATAAAAATCCTCAAAATATAGCTGCATCTTCTAAATGTTTTAATCTAAAAAAAGCAACTATAGAAGATAAAGAAGAACAAAAAGACGATATAGAAGAAGATATGGGAACAGCAAGAGATTCTTTTGTTTCAAAAGAATTCTTGCAATGTATTGATCCTACTGAAAAAAGAAAAAAAGTAGAGGATATTACTAAGTCTTGTATAGATTTAGAAATTGACGGATAAAAAGGAATAATTCATGAATTTAAAAATTATAGATTCTTCTAATGAAAAAAATAAAAGAATTTTATCATCTGCATCATCTGGAGCTTATGTTCCCGAAAGTATAAGTAATAATGTAAAAAAATATTCTGTTGCTCAAACGGCAGCCGTTCCTATTACTAAAAATGCTCAATTCGCTGGATCTGCTGCTGGCGTAGCAATGTCTCAACCTATGTTCTTTTCTCCTCTTCACACACCTCAGAATTGGCAAGTACCTAGCAAGAGAAGAGAAATAAATATGTGGTCTTTTATAGATCCATGCTTTATAACATCAGGAATCGACTTTTCTTTAATATCCATATCTGATATGTACAAATCCTTTTTATGTGATGATGAAATTATATTTTTAAATAAAGAACAACAAAAAAAATACTCCACCATAAATGCAAAAGGAGAAATATCTTGTCCCGATATAATCTCTAGAAGATTTGTTGAGAAAGAAGCTAATAAAATAAATATAATAGGAACATTTGAAGATTTAAACATAACAAGTGATCATGATTGTTTAGTAATAAAAAGAGAAAATATTAAATGCAATAAAAGCATGTGGAATAATAAAATTTGTGCATCTAATAAACAGCAAAAAACATGCATAAAAAATAATTGTTTAGAAAATATAAATAAAGAATATAAAATTTCGACAGTTAAAGCAAAGGATGTTAAAAAAGGAGACTTTGTTTTAATTCCATTTAATACAGAAGAAATAGATAATAAAATTATAACTAATGAATACGAAGCTAAGTTTGCAGGTTTATTAGCTGCAGATGGTTGCGTTGTTAATACAAAAAAAACTAAAAATACTTCTATTGTAATGCATATTGATGAAAAAGATTGTATAGATAAATATATAAAATATGTATTTAATAAATTTAATATTAATGTTAAATATGAAAAACAATTAAGTCAATATTTGTTAGTTGCAAGATCTGGCAATGTAGAATTAAATAAATATGCATCAAAAATAACAATAGGAAAGGGAGCTAATAAAAAATTTACTGAAAATGTAATGTTTATTAAACCCGAATTACAAAAACATGTAATTGGTGGATACATTCAAGCAGATGGAAATTGGAATAAAGCTAATCAATGTATAGAAATAACAACATATTCAAAACACCTTGCTAATCAATTATTAACAATGTGTTACAGATGTAATATATTAGCAAGAGGAAATAAACAAAAACTTAGTAAATCTGCTTTTAAAACAGATAATGAATTTAGATATATTATAAATATTCCTTCTTATGAATGTAATAAAATAAAAGAATATGTTCCAGGGAAATGCAAAGATATAGAAACAAAAAAAGAAAGATCTCATAAAAGATTTTTCTGGAAAAATTTTGTAATTTCTTCGGTTGCTAAAAATGAAAGTTATGATTATGAAGGATTTGTTTATGATATTCGAGTCCCTAATGACTTTTCTGTTGTTATGAATGGGGTTGGAATTCATCAATGTCGATTTTTTTACTGTTTTACTCCAGACAATAAAGTATTAATGGCAGATGGAACAGAAAAAAATATAGATCAAATACAAGAGGGAGATTTGGTAATTTCTGGAGATGGAACCTCACAAAAAGTTCAAAAGGTTAATTCCAGATATGCCTCAGAAGAAGAGATTATTAAAATAAAGGTTGGTGGGATTAATAAATATATCAAAGCAACAGTAAATCATCAAATTCCTAGAATCAATTTAGAAAATTGGAGCCAAAGTAGCTTAACATCTCCCTCAGAAAGAAGAAAAAGAGAAAGGATTCAACAATATGGAGATATTAAATTAAATAAGGTCTGGGACTCTGCTGGAACAATAGAAGTTGGAGATAGACTAATAACCCCTATCACCAAAATAGGGGAAGGATTTAAAATTGACGAATTTTCTAATGATATGTGTTATTTATTAGGTTTATTTGCGGCAGAGGGTTCTTTTTATTGGTATGAATATAAGGGAGAAAGAAAGCATCCAAAGGGCATAAGATTTAGTTTAAATTCGAATGAGGAATCTACTTTAGGAATTAAAATTTCTAATATTATAAAAGAATATGGAGAATTAAATGTTTCTCAATATAATAATTTAGAGAATAATAGTATAGATATTGTTTGTTTTAACACAGATCTTTCCAATAAAATTTTCGAGATTATAGGAGAAGGAAGTAAAACAAAATATATAAGCTCGTTGTTTTTAGATAATGCAAATAAGGAACAACTTATTGCATTTTTATCTGGATATGCTGATGGTGACGGAAACTTTAGTAATAACCAAGGATGCCAGATAGTTACTGCTTCCGATATTTTATCTTCACAATTATCTTTTATTTTAGAAAAATTATCTTTATCTTTTTCAATTTTTAAAACAATTCCTAAAATTAGGAGCATTCCACATAATAGAATGTCTTCTGTTCCTCTTTATAGCTATATAGTAAGAATTTGCAGAAGAGATTGTCAAATTTTTGAAAAATTTTCAATAAAATATTATCAATTAGATTCTCATCATACTAAATTTAGAGAATATTTAGGATTAGAAGATGGCATTTATAGATCTGTTATAAATACTGAAATAGAAAAATATTCAGGATTAGTTTATGATTTAACTATTGAAAATGAACACACTTATTGTGTAAACAGATGTATTGTTCATAATTCGAGTGACCCAAAGGTGGCTGCTGGTGTAGATTTTTATTCTCAATTTTCACAAAATGGATTTAAATTAGAATGTAAAAGAAGAAGTATTTTAAAATATTTTGAAAGACTTTGTGAAAAATTAAATTTACCAGAAAGATTAAATGAAATAAGTCATGAATATTTTATGATAGGAGATGTATTTCCTTTTTTAGATATAGATTGTCCTAATTGTAAAAATGGAATAACTAAAGATGGAAAAAGATGTAATCATCCAGATGGGACATTTAGATCTATAAAAGTTTTAAATCCAGATTATATTGATGTTAAGAAAAATCCAATATCTAATGAGTGTAGGTTTTATTTATTAGCAGACGAAGAATTAAAAATGCTTGTAAGTAGAAGAGAGCCTAGAGAGTTATATAATTCTTTAAGTCCAGAACTTCTTAGATTTATAGCTTCAGGGCAGCCTATTCCTTTAGATAATAGATGTATAAGTCATATTAAACACAATGCAAGTCCTTATGGAACATATGGAACTCCTTTACTTCAAAGACTTTTTACTATTTTAGCTTATAAAACTAAAATTATGACTGCAAATTGGATTGTTGCAGAAAGATTAATTCTTCCTATAAGAATAGTTAAAGTTGGAGATAAAGAGCGTCCAGCAGATGAAAGCGATCTTCAAGATATTGCTTCTCAGTTTACTGCTGTGGCTAATGACCCTAATTTAACAATAGTTTGTCATCATGCGATTGAGGTTGATTGGGTTGGAAGCACTGGCAAGATACATAACATTACTCAAGAAATTGAGCAAATAGGAAAAGAAATATTAGATGGATTGATGTTAAATCAGGCTATTTTAAATGGAGATGCTGGAGGTTTTGCTTCTGCTCAGGTAGGAGTAGAAATTTTAATTAGAAGATTAGAAAATTGGAGAAATATTCTTAAGGAATGGGTAGAAAGAAATATCTTTCTTCCTGTTGCTATGATGCAAGGTTTTATAGATGAAGAAGAAAGTAGAATAATAAAAGATACAGTATATTTATATCCTAAGTTAATTTGGAATGATTTAAAATTAAGAGATAATTCTAGTAAAATACAAAGCATGATGCAATTATATGATAAGAAAATTGTATCTGCTCAAAGTATATTAGAAGAATTAGGATTAAATTATGATGCAGAAATAGAAAAATTAAGAAATGAACAAATATTAGTTTCTGCATCTGGAATGGTTCCTCAAGCCGGTGGAGATATGGGAGGAGGAATGGGTGGTGCGTTAGGAGGAATGGGAGGTGGTTCTCCTATGGGAGATATGGGAGGCGCACCACCTATGGGAGATATGGGCGGCGGAGCCCCCCCAATGGGAGGAATGGCAGAACCAACAGGAGGAATGGGAGGAGATATGGGGGCATCAGCTTCTTCGTTACCAAAAGTTATGAAAAGAGGAAAAGCAGGAAAACAAGAAGAAGCTATGGTTCCTCAAACTAAAGAAATTAAATTTACAAAATTAGAGCAAAAATTATATAGACTTTTAAGGGGGATAAATATTCCTCAAAAATTATATGCTCAATATCAAGTTAAATTAGCGGGCGAGCAAAGGGCGTTTATGCTTGATTTTGCTTATCCTCAAATTGGAGTTTGTTTAGAAGCAGATGGAGAAATATTTCACGAAAGAGAGGATTTTAAACAAAGAGACCAATTAAGGGATCAAAAATTAGCAAATGTAGGATGGAGAATTTTAAGATTTAGAGAAGATGCTATTGATGATCATTTAGATGCAGTAAAAGATATTATTGTTCAAAATATTATAGAAGCTACAAGAAAAAAGAAAAAATCTTATGATGAAAATAATATTAAAGTAGGGGAGACTCAAGAGGATATTTTTTTTATTAAAGAATCAAATAATACAACTACTATAACAAAAGATATGCCTAATGATTTAGGGGAAATAATTTTAAACGAGGATATAAATAATGGCTAAATTTAATTTAAAAAACTTTTTAGAAAAATTAGCTGGAAGAAAAAAAATAAAAGATAGGGGTATCATTTGGAAAGAACATTATAAAGAAAGATCTAAAAAATTAAAGCAAAGATTTGATAAAGATTTAGGTCCTATGTCTTATATAAGATGGGAAGGACATGACTATACTACCGATTCAGATTATTTTGTTGTTGTTGGTCCTGCTCTTACTGGAGATCTAGAAAAAAGATTTTTTGCTGGTATTAAAAAATTGCCTAAAGATCCAAAAGCTAAAGTATATGCTCCTAGTGGAGAATATTTTTCTACAATAGCTGGAGCTTTTAGCCATGCTTCTACAAAATGGGGGATTCCTTATCCTCAAAATCATCCTCAATACGATTTAAATTCTTTAAAGAATATACATATTTCTAGACATTTAAGAGGATAATTTTTAATAAAAAAAGAGGATTTATATCTATATAAGTCAAGTAATTAAAATATGTAGATTAGGAGATAATATAATGTTTTTAAAATGTGGACAAAAAGACAATAAAAATTATACATTTGGAATAAAAAGAGAAGATAGAGTTTTTAAAAATGGTGAAAATTTAGAAGAGTCAGAAATTGATTTAAATAATTTTTGTCCAAAATGTGGCCAATTAATGGGAAAAAAGGGTTATTGTGTTTTTTGTGAGGAAAATAAATAATGAAAGAAATTATCTCTAATAATTTTATTAAATTAGCTAAAATTCCTAAAAAAGACCTAGAACCTACTAACCCATTCGCCGTTTGCAATTCCACTGTGGGAAAAAAGAAAAATCCTAAAAAATTTGAAAAATGTGTAAAAAGTATAAAAAAACAAAATAGAAAGAAAAATAAAAAGACTGCACAAACAATGGATTCCGTTTCTTCAAATAATATAAATTCAGTTATTAAAAGTAAAATAAATTCAGAAATATCTTCTTTGTCTAATTATTTTAAGGGGATAAATGATTATTTAACAATAGTAAAAAACATTATGTCGAAATATGAGATATATTTATCTCAAGAAGATGGGACGGATTTTGAAGGGATATTTACTGGAGAAGAAGGAAGAGCAAAAATTTTATTAAAAGATAAAAATGGAATTATAAATAATTCTTATTTTATTATTACATGGTACAAAATGCCAGAATCTTTAAATTATGAAATAAATGGATACTTAAGTTAAGGGAAATATAAAAAATGGCTTTTGAAAAAATAGCAACTTTTTCTTATAATCATGAAATAAAAGCATTAAATAAGCCTGAAGGATGGGAAATATTTAATCTTTCTCCTCAAATAAAATTAGCATCTATAGATTCTTTAAAAGATGAAGATCTAGGCGGATTTGATATAAAAACTGCAACAAAAAAATATCCAGATCATCTTTATGTTAAAATTTTTGCAATTAAAGAAGATGAATCTAACGATAACGCAGATTGTTTTTCTGGAGAAGAATTAAAAAAATCTGCTCATACTTTTATTGGAGTTCCTTTATTTACTAATCATCAAAATGATGATGTTGAAAAATCTAGAGGAGATTGTGTTCATGCTTGGTATGATAAAAACGCTAAAGGAATATATATAATTGGAAGAGTTGATAAAGTTGCTTATCCTAAATTAGCTAGAGCTATAGAACAGGGGTACGTAACCGGCACCAGCATGGGATGTTTTACTGGAGATATGAGAGTTTTAAAATCCTCTGGAGAGTATGTTCCTATTAAAGATATTAGAACTGGAGATATGATTATAACCCATAAGGGGAGAATAAAAAAAGTATTAAATGTTCAAAAGCATGAAGATAAAAAAAATCAGGATATTAATTTAATAAAAATAGAAGGATTGCCAACTAAAATAAAAGTTACCGATGAGCATCCTTTTTATGTTTTAAAATATCAAGATCAATGTTTTATAACCGGGTTTCAATTTAAAAATATTGATAAGAAACGAAACAAATATAGACAGTTCGAAAAAAAAATAAAAAGCGGAATCTATCAAACAGAAGAATATAAAGCCGCGATATTAGATAAAGATTTTACAAAATATGAATTTGAATGGAAAAAAGCTAAAGATCTAACAGTCGATGACATGGTTTCTTTCCCAATTCCTGACCATATAATTGAAACAGAAGATGCCACGATAGACAAAGCTCGATTAATTGGATATTTTTTAGCAGAGGGGAATTATTCAAAATACAAGGGAGCAAAAACTGCTGTTGAATTTAATTTTTCTATTAAAGAAAAAAATACATTAGTTAGAGAAGTTGTTTCTTTGTTGGTTAAAATTTTTGGAGACAAAGGATTAGAACCTAAAATACAAGAAAGACCGTCTAGAAATACTTGTATGATAAGGCTTTATGGTAGAGACGTAGCTAATTGGTTCCATAAATATTGCGGAGAATATTCGTACAATAAAAAATTAGCAGAAGAGTGTTTGTGGTGGCCCCCAGAAATACAGAAACATATATTTATTACGTGGCTAAATGGCGACGGATGCGTTCGACGTATTTATGATAAAAGAAATGATAAATATTATGATAATTTTTCTGGAACTACTGTTTCTGAAACATTGCATTATCAAATGAAGTTTATTTTGTCTAGATTGGGTATTTATTCAACAACAGAATATCGTAAACCAAAAGGAAGAAATAGAGCTTCATTTAATATTATTTTAGGAAGCTTTGAATCTAGTAAGTTAAATAATATTGTAAAGGCTGAAAAGAAAATGGAAGGAGAGTATAGAAAATCTCCATTTAGAAAAGCAAATAATTATTTTGTAATGCCAATTAAAAATATAGAAAGACAATTTAATTCGGAACCCGTATATAATCTTGAAGTAGAGGAAGATAATTCTTTTATTATAGAAGGAGTCTCTGTCCATAATTGCTCTGTATCCTATTCCATTTGTTCTGTCTGTCATACTCGCTCGGTTACTGCTGCAGACTACTGTGATCATATAAAAAATCGTAAAAATAGAAAATTTTCTGGAGAAGTAAGATGTGCTTATCACGATAGCCCAGATGTAAGTTCTGAAGATAAATGTCCTTTATGTGGTTCTACTAAAAATGATAGAAAAATATTAAAATTAAGTGATCAACATATTTTTGAACATAATTACGATTTAAAATTTATAGAAAATAGTTTTGTTGTAAATCCAGCGTGTAAAGATTGTGGAGTAAAATGTATTCTTCATGTTCCAGAAATTCAAAAGAAAATAGCTTCTTTTAATAGGGCGGTTGATTATTTAATTAAACAATCTTCAAATGTTGATTTTATAGAAGAAAATATTGATGGGCTTATGAAAATAGGTGGGGTTCAAGAATTAAATTTAATAAAAGATAGTATGAATAAATTAGAACAAGTTGTTCAAAGTATGTTAAAACAAAAAGATAATGTTTCTATGGATTTTGTTTCTGATTTAGTAAAAGCAATGGCAGAACTACAGGAAACTTATGATGAATTAAATGAAGGAGGATACGCAAAACTCCCTTCCTCTGTAACAGAAGGAGCAGGAGATACCCCTTCAATTCAGTCGAATGTCAATGTTCAACCTGCTTCTCAATCTAATTTTCAAACACCTCAAATGGAAAGAAATGTAAAGGAAAGTGTTCCTGGAATTGAGACTTCTGATTTGGGTGGATTAGGAAATATTACAAAACCAAAATATTCTTCAAAAAAAATAAAGGATTTTCCAGAGATAATTACTAAATTAGAAAATAAGATTTCTTTTTTAGTAGAAAAACTACAAAAAAATAACATTTTAAAAGAAATAGGAGAGAACATGGCTATTGAAAATACGAAAACTGCCGCTGGAATAGAAAATCAAGAAATCATTACAGAGAAACAGTTAGAAGGAAAAGTAGATATTAATCCTAGACAAAGTGGAACTTATGAAGGGATAACCGAAAGTTCAGAACAATTAGGAGGTAAGGAAAAAAGAAATGATACTACCTCTGAAAGTCCTCAAGTAAGAAAAGATTCTACTTATGAAACTATTACTGAAGATCAACTTGGTACTACAAGTGCCTCTTTAGTTAGATATGATTCTGTAACTGATGTTATTACAGAGAAACAGTGGAATGATATGAGTAGATTAGTTAGTGCGAATATTGATAATAATTATACTGATACTATCACAGAAGATCAATTGAAAGGTCTTTTGAAGTCTCATAAATTTGTTAATACTTATGAAACTATTACTGAAGATCAGTTGAAAAGTATTTCAATGTTAGATGGGTCTAATAGATGGGCAAATAACAATTATGCTACTATTGTTGTTAAGGTTGCTACTGAAGCTATTGTTGATTCTATCGCAAAATATAAAAAGTCTCCTGAAGAGATTAATAAAGTTGCAGGAATTATTGCTGATAATAGCGATGTAAGATCTAAAGTTTCATTTTTATCAGTTGTAAATTCTTTTAATAATAAAACAGAACAAAGAAATGCATTAGCAAATAAAGTTTTGTATTTTTCAAAAATAGCTTCTTCTGATCCTCATGTTTCTACAATAGATGCCTTAATGCTATCTGTTGCAGATCATTCAGTAAGAGGAATTAAATCAGAAGACGTTTTTGATTCTATCGCTAGACTTATTGGAAATAAAACAGTTTTAGCCAAAGTTGAAAAGATGGCTAAAGCAAAAATGGAAAAAATAGCAGATAATTCTTATATTGATAAAAATCAAGCAATTGATAATGCTATTAAAATTCTAGATAGACCGGAAGATGGATTATATAGAATTAAAGCCACTTTAAAAGATATTGGAGTTTCTCCTTCAAATAAAGTTGCTTTTATGAAGGGTCTTAAAAAGTTTGCACAAGAACAAATTGATGATGCTGGAGTTGCAGCGGCAATTATAAAAGTTCAAGTTGGGGGAAATGGAGAGTTAATTATTGATATTAAAGATGGTGCAGCAGAAGAAGAAATTAATGAAAATGATTTAGAAAAAGCTATTGAAGGACCTATTGAAGAAATTGTAGAAGATACAGACGAAGTGTCTGATGGACATGAAAATTTAGAAACAGAAGAAGAAGAGATAGAGGAAGTTGATGGAGAGGAAGAAGAAGATTACGATGATGGGTATGCAGAAGAAGGAGAAGAGAATGATGAAGATTTTGATTATGAAGAGGATGAGGAAGAAAACGATGATGAAGAAGACGCTGCTGATGCTTTTGCAAAAAGTGGAAAGAAAACAAAATTAGCATCTGCTAAAAAAGAAATTATTAAGACTGCTCAAATGATGGGTGGAGAAATGGGCGGTATGGGCGGAATGTCTCAAGCTCCTGGGGCTGGTGGTGGAATGCCTCAAATGCCAGGTTCAGAAGCCGCTCCTATGCAAAATTTAACTCAATCTCCAGAAGATGCAGGAATGGAAGACGATGCGGCTGAAGGCGAAGCTAAAAAGCCTTTACCCCCTGGCTCTCTTTGTCCTGTTTGTGGAAGCGAAGATGTAGATATTATTTCTGGAAAAGGAAAATGTAATAATTGTACATCAGAGATGACATATAAAGTAGAAATTAATGTTACTAAATGGAAAGATTTAACTCCAGAAGGAGAAGAGGATACAGAAGGAGAGGAGGGATTTGGTGAAGGAGAAGGATTTGAAATGCCTTCAGAAGGAACGGATGAAGCTAAAGGAATGATGCCAGGAGTTGCGGCTATGGTCAAATTAAAACCAGGCGCTTTGCAAAAAATTGCAAAGAGCAATATTAAACTAGGAAGTATCAGTCCAGCTAGCGGAACTGATAATACTGTAAGTCTTGGAAATGGAGAACATGTTTGTTTGGCTACGGGAACTAGATATAAAGTTTCTTATTCTGTAGATAAAGATAATCCTAAAAATGTATGGGCTCAATGGGAATGGACTCCTAAAGTTGCTGGAGTGAATGATATTTGTGATTCTTGTTCTAGAGAAAAGAAACAATTTATTAAAGCTCTAAAATCTTTAAAAATTACAGAGGCTCAATTTAATGGATTTGCTATAGATAAGAAAGTAAAAGTTATTTCTAATATGAAAAAAGCTGGACTTTTAAAAACTATAAAAACAGCGAATAAAAATAGCTCATTAGTAAAACAATATAAGGTAGCTTTTGGTGGCTATGGCGATAATTTCCCGTGTGAAAGTTGTAGAGCAAAGTTAGCAAAGAGATTTGGAGAAAATGCAGTTGCTTTGAGTGGTCCTTGTGAAGGTAAGAATTTAGCAGATTGTGTATGTGACACATTAAAGAAAGCTGACATTTATACAGATAAAATTGCTATTAAAATAGCTTCAAGCTGGAATGGATGTTCTCCTGATGAAGAATGTGTAACTGATCAAATAAGATCTGGATATACTTTAAGAGAGGCTGCTTCTTTGTGTTCTCATTTGAAACAAGCTTTTGCTTCTCCTGAAGAGTTGTTAGCAGATGATTTATCAGAAACAGGGGATAATGGAGATGCTCCTCCTACAGACCCGATTGATGATAATCCTGATTTTTCACCAGAAGATGAAACTTCGGATGTAGACCCATTTGAAGATTCTTCAGAAAACATAACTATTGAAATTCCTAAAAATATAGCTCAGGATATTGCGGACCAAGTAAATAATAATGCTGAAACTATTGCTCCTGAAGATACAGGAGTAGCAGAAGAAGGAATCGCAGAAGAAGGAATTGATTCTCCTCTAAAAGAGGAAGTAGATTACAATGTTGAAAATATTGAAGGAGAAGGTGGAGAAAATACTATAAATCCAGAAGAATTGTCAGATGAAACTAAACCTTGTTTAGATGGAGATCAAGCGGATATAACTGTTTTCGAGGAAGACATAAATGAAAGCGGAGATATTGCAGAAAAATCTCCTAGTAAGGTTCAAGTGTCTGTAGATCCTAGCCTTATAACTTCTAGTTCTAATGAGTATTCTATAAGGGAAGCATCTAATATGAAAAGCAAACATGGAAAAATAGGAGATATACAGATGGACTTATCTGGAGTAATAAAAGCATTGAATAAAAAAGCAGAAAAAGAAATTTCTCAGGAAAATGCCCAAGATTCTAAAGATATTGGAAAATATACTGATGGAGAAAATGGTGGAACTATGGGTCATGAAAAAGAAACTATTCCTACAGCAGGGAAGCCAAGTGTTCCTAGAGATAAGTCATTAATGGGAAAAGAAGATGCTGATTTGAATCCTCAGGATAAGCCTCAACCAAGTATTCCTTCTGGTGATGCTACTATGGGTCACGAAAAAGAAGTTGGATTAAGTGGTGGAGACACCAGATATACTGGTGGAGATAAAGGACAAGGAAAAACTGAAACTGCTTCTTCAACTAATAGTAGGCAATTAAAAGCTGAAGTTGGAAATCCTAGTCCAGAACCAGACTGGATGGGAATGGAGAGATGGGCTAATACCACTGGAAATCCGTATGTAATGGACTATGTATCTAGACTTGAAGGACAAAGCAAAAGATATCGTATGGATAAACAAATAGCTATAGTAAACGCGGCGATGCGTGGTGATCAAAACGCATTTAACCAATTAGTGGGACTAGCTGGAGGAAAATCTATGTCTACGAATGGGAATTGGCAAGGAATGGAATCTGGACCTGGGAATTTCGGGGTAGGAGTTGACAATGTTCAAGCTTCTGTTGATGCCGATTTGTATCATATGAAAGGGATTGGTGGATACAAAGATAGTTTAGGAAAATTAGCAGAAAGAATTAAACAGGCTGGAGAGAAAAAATTAGAAGCTCCTGCTCCTGTGTCAGAAGATAAAGATATTCAACCTATAAAAGGAGATAGTGTCATTGGAAAAGAAGAAAAATTTGATGCAAAGGCTCCTGAAAAAACTAAAGGGAATGGAAATGAATCTATGATGGGGCATGAGCAAGAAACTATTGGAGATAGACCTGATTCTCCAAAAGACCATCCTTCTATTCCTACTGGAAATGCTCAAATGGGAAAAGAGGAATTAGATTCAGAAAAAACAACTAAAGATAAAGGAACCGTTATCGCTAAAGATAATATGGAATCCGAAGCTTATAAATTAGCTGGAAAAATGTTAGAAGCAAAAATTATAGAAGCTTCTCAATTGCAGCAAAAAGTGGATGAGTTGAAAAGTTATAAGCTTGCCCAATTAAAAGATATTGAAAAAAATCTGTTTATAGGGAAGAAAGGATTTAATTCGGTTTCAGACGGCTTATCTCAGGCTGTAGTAATAAGTGAGACTAGTAGCGAACAAATGATGCAGAAAAACAACAAAGAGAATTTAGTTAAAAAATTAGCATCATTGTTTAGTTTAGAGCAACGTAATGAGTTAGCTGATGGAAATGAAGATAATGATTTAAGAAAAGTATTCAATAAATAATTTTAAAAAACAAAAAGGAGAGATTAATTATGGCTATTATAGTAGAACAACATGTGGTTGCAGATCAGTATGAGATTAATGACACCACTATTACTGCAGGCATGGCAGTGAAATTAGATTCAACCGGTAAAGCGGTTAGAAATACCAATACGGCGAGTGCTTGCGTTGGTTTAGCTGGAGATTCGAAATTAGCGGCAGAAGGACAGACTACTGCTTATGGGGCTCAGGTTTATATTGGCGTGCAAGATCCAGATTCTCTTACTCACAATACCCGTTGGACAGCAAATAGAGTTTCTGATTTTTATAATGAAACTTTAGCTTCTGGGAAAATTACTGTGTACAACGGTGGCGGAAAATTCTGGATTAGCGGAGATATTTGGGATAGTACTTCTGTTACTGTTGGTCAGGTAGTCCTTCCTAGTGATACTGCTGGAAAACTTCAAGCAGGAGCATGGAGCGATGGTTTGGTCATTGGAAAGATAGTAGGGATTGCCCAAAAGATTGCAAGTGGTGTTCCTGGAACAGACCTTGGATGTGATGGGTCTATGTCTTTGAGTAACGCTGATAGCGACAATGATTGGATACCGATTATACTTTCTGTCTAATTTTTAAAAATCGTTAATTTTTAAAAATCGTATTTATGTGTATTTGAAAAATAAAAAATAATTTTAATTATACTATATTTTAAGGATACTTTTTAGTATCGCTTATCAATAGTAAAAAGGAGAGAAAAAAATGAGTTTGAATAAAAATGGTTTAACGGATCAAGAAAAGGAAATGATTATAGCTCAGGCTTTGGGGTCTGAGGAAGGGCGTGTTGCTTTGGCGGAAGCGAAATAACCATCGCCTTAACGTATAAACGTTAAGAAAAAAAATTGCTATATGCAGGAAAACCCTGATAACATTTATTTAGGCTAATTAGGCAAAAATTAAATAAATATAAGGATAACCCGCAGAAAACCAAAATAAAACCGAAACATATTTGCTTATAGCAAAGAAGTACAAATAAAATGATTGAATATTCTAAAGAATTAGCATGGTGCGGAGGATTCTTCGAAGGAGAAGGTTCTTTTTCTTTTGCCGCAAGATGTCCTATAATTAATTTAGTTAATACAAATCCTTTAGCAGTGTCTCATTTTTTTGAGATAATGAAAAAATTTGATATTAACTTTAAAATTACAGAACGTAGTAAACCATCAAAGTCTTCTAAAAAGAAAAGATGGGATATGTATATGATTACAAAAACAGAAATATTTAAGTTTTTAGATATTATGGAAAATTATATATATGGAAAAAGAAATCAACTTTATTTAATGAAGAATTTTTATGAAGAGATAGAGAATAAGTTTTCAAAAGATATTATTCCAGATTATCATCAACTTATGATGTATTATAACCAAAGTTGTAATATTTTAATTATTGATGAAAAAAAACTTTTTGAAAAACTTGGATTTGAATTAGAGTTTAAACACCATACAATTGCTGATGATCAAAATGTTAAAATTGAAACAGATACATTTAATGATTTATATTATTTAGCTGGAATTATTGACGCAGAAGGAACTTTTTATCTTAATAAAAGACAAAAAAGAAATAGTTGTGATAGATTTGTTCCTTTTGTAAGTTTAGTAAATACCAATAAAGAAATAATTAAAAAATGTTGTTCTACTCTTAAAAATAATAATATTGGCTACCATGTTCAAAGCAGAGTAAATGGAAGCACTAATAGAGTAAGATGGGATGTTTCAATAACTGGAGTAACTAGAACTTTAAAAGTTAATGAGTTACTAAAAGATAAGTTAATTATAAAGAATAGACAATCAGAATTAATGTACAAATATTCTCATCTAAGATTAAATGATATGATGGGAAAAAATGAATTCGGTGATAGTTTTAAAGAATCTATTGAGGTTCTTAATAAAGAAAACTAATAATTTTGGGATTCTCAACGACTATATGCGATTAATCTTGAAAAAGATTGTGAGATAGTCTGACCTTTATGGAGACATAAAGAGATTAACAGAAATGATTAATCCGGTTTTGTAAAAAAAACTAGTAACAATTTGTGGTAGAGCCAATTAGACGTTCGCTGGAGTATCAAGCTGTAGGTCGTAAATTATTGCTTGTAGACGAGTTGCCTCAAGGGGCTTTGGCTCGTTATGAGAGAGATGTTGCGGCTACTGCTTATGTGGTTGCTCGTAGAGGCGCTGTGCCTGACAAATTTATTGAAGGTGAAGAGGTTATTGTCCCGACTTTTGAAATAGCCGCATATCCTACAGTAAGATTGTCTGACATTAAAGCTCGTAGATTTTTCATTGTAGACCGTGCTCAGATTAAGGCTAAAGAAGCTATCCAAAAGGAAGAAGATACGAATATTTTCAACGCCCTTTTGTCAGCTTGTCCTAGTGATCAGACGATTACTAACTCTGGAACTTTGACAGTTATGGCTATGAATGAAGCATTTCGAGTAGTTGAAAGACACGATTTGGTTGTTTCGAAGATTGTTTTACATGCAAATCAGTATGCCTCTATTCGTGCTTGGGGTAAAGATTTCTATGATGAAGCAACAATTCGTGAAATCATAACAACTGGTCTTTATGGTCATCTTTGGACTGCAAATATCCATGTAAGTTCAAGAATGGATTCCAACAAGGTTCTCTTAGTAGCAACCCCTGATACAGTAGGGGCTTTCCCTATAAGACAGGACATAACTGTGTTGCCTGCTGATGATCCTAAAAAACTTAGACTCGGCTGGGTCATATATGAGGAAGTCGGAATTGTTGTAATTAATGATTATGCAGTTTCGGTTATCGACATTGAAGACACTGAGGTTTCGTAAATAATATTAATGTATTAATAGTATATTAATATTTCTAAAAAAAAGAGTAGAATTTTTTAATTCTACTCTTTTTTTATTGACTTTTTTTAAATAATATAGTAATATAAGAAATATGAGAGAACAACCACACTATAATAATTTATTAACAAAAGATTTTTTTGAAGAATTTTATATAAACAATAAATTGTCTTATCCAAAAATTAGAGATATGCTAATAGAAAAAGGGTATAATATTCATGTAGGGACACTTCAAAGATATGCTAAAAAATATAATATAGGAAGAAATGGTTCTGAATCAAGAAGGAATAGAGATGAAAAATGTTTAGATTATATAAAAACCTACATTACAGAGGACATGATAGAATTTGTGGACGGCTATCTTCTTGGGGATGGTGGAATTTCCTTTAATAAAAATAGTCTTGTTGCAAGGTTTTCTTGTGGCGTTCAGTATGAAGAATTTTGCGAATATTTAATGATCCCATTTATTTCTTTAGGAAGCTCTGTAACCAAAGAAATGTCTAATAGTTTTAAACAAGGATTTGGATTTGGAGGAAGAACAAGGTTCCATCCTGATATTTATAAACAATATTTAAGATGGTATCCAGAATCTAATGGAAAAAGGATAAAACAGCCTCCTGATGATGTTAGAATAACTCCAGAATCAGTGATGAGATGGTTTTTAGGCGATGGATCTTGCGTGTCTCAAACTAATGCAATATTAGTTCGTCTATCCACCGACGGTTTTTTTCCAGATAAAGTAGAATTTTTAGTAACAAAACTATTAGAAAAAGGGATTCTATGTCATAGAAGCAATGAAAATAGGATTATTATTAATGCAAAGGGGATTCCTTCATTTTTTAATTTTATAGGTAGAAAAAGTCCAATAAAATGTTATAATTATAAATTTGATAAAATAGATAATTGGAGATTTGAAAGCAAAAGAATGTCTGAAGTTGCTAATGAATTAAATATTGATTATCAAAAATTAGCATATTTTGTAAAAATAGGTAAAATTAATTGTTATAGAATTTCTGAAAAAGGAAAACCTAGATTTCTTTCTGAACATTTAGATACTATAAAAGATATGATAAATAATGGAGAGTTTTCTTAATAATGGAAGATTGTCAAGGACGAGCAGGTTATAAATTATTTAAAATTCTTAAAAAATGTCCTATTTGTCAAAAAGAATATGATATAAATTGGAAAGTGATTTCCCATATTCGAAAATCTAAAGATGAAAAACATCAAAACTTTTTAAAAAAACAAGAACAGGAGGTTTTTGATGTTTTTATAAAAAATAAAGGCAAAGTAGAAAATATATTTAGAACATTATATAATCTTAATAATATTTTTTGTGGAATATCTTACATTAGAATAGACGATATTTTAGAAAAATTTATTGACAGAAAAGAATTAAAGAAAATTAAAATAATGCGTATTTCTTCTACAATGAAAACTTTAATAAAAACAGATGAACATAATAGGAATGTTTCTAAAGGAGTTAAAAGAGCTTGGAAAGAAGGAAAATTTGATACAGAAGAATATTTAAAGGCTTCTAAAGAAGGATATAAAAAAAGAAGAAGTTTTGCTGGAAAAAATAATCCTATGTATGGAAAAAAATCTCCTATAGGATCAGGAAGAGGCAAAGGGGGAATAAGAGAAGATATAGGTTTTTATGTTCGATCTTCCTGGGAGGCTAATTTGTGTAGAATTTTTAAATTTTATAATAGAGATTTTATTTTCGAGCCAAAAAGATTTGAAATAATAATTAATAATGTTCCTTGCACCTATCTTCCTGACTTCTATATTAAAAAAAGTAATAAATATTACGAAATTAAAGGACATGCTAAATCTTCAAATAAATGGCTTTGTTCTTGTTCTGTTTGCATTAAAAATAGAGAAAAGATTAGACAAGTAAGAGAGAAATATGGTATAAAGATTATCGTTATTGGAAATTATGAATATAAGAAGTTAAAGAAGAGATTTAAAAAAACTATTCCCACCTGGGAAAAAGATAATTAAGATGATAGAAAATTACATAAATAAACATACAGTCATGGGAATGATGTCTTATCATTATATCCCTTTTGATAATTTTGATGGATTTTATAAGAATAAAGATAAAACTAAAGTAGTTGTATTTGACAAAAATTATCAAAATGAGGACTGCAATGAAATAAATTATTATTATATTTTAGACAAACCAGAAGAAAAAATTAAAAATATGTATTCTTCTAGTTTATTAATTTCTAATTTTGATAAAGATTATTTTTCTTTAAAAGGATTAGATAATAAAGAAATGAGAGAAACTAGAAATAAATGGAATAAGAGAATAGTAATAAAAGATAATTTAGATAATATAGATGAAGTTTTAAATTTAATAGATCGATGGAATGAGGTATCAGGTTTTAAGTATCGTTGGAATTGCCATAGTGGTTACGATAAAGCTTTTTTTAAAAAATATTATGAAGATGAAAAAGAAAATTTAATTTCTTTATTTTTTTATTGTGAAAATAAATTAGCAGGATATAGTATAGTATCTAAAATAATGGAAAATGATAATTGTTTTCGTTATATTATTAGAAAATCTGATAATTCTATAGGAAGGAACATAGGTTTATATATTGACTTTAAGACCTTTGAAAATATATTTAATGTTTATGAAAAAGAATTTAAAATTAATTGGGGAGCAAGCAGTAAAAACGTATTAAAATACAAGAGGAACAAATTTCCTGTTTTTTTAGAAAAAAAGGCTTGGTTTTATAAGATAAAAAAAGTTCTTTAAAAATTAAATATTATTAAAGGATTTCTCTTAATATGTCGAAATATAATTATAAGATACTTGAATCTGACATAAAAGTATTGAATAAAAATATATTAAAGAGTAAATATCTTTTTCTGTTAGTCAGATTCCAGAATTAGATTTTACTCTTTTTTTATGCTAAAAATAGGAAAATCTAATGAAAAATAGTGAAAAATGTATAATTTGTGGGAAAGAATTAATAGGAAAACAAATAAGATATTGTTCTAAGGTGTGTCAAAATGTAATAATAAAAGAATATCAAAAAATATATATAGAAAAAAATAAAGAAAAAATAAAAAAGTGGCAAAGTAAATACAGAGAAAGAAATAAGAAAAAAATAAAAAAAAATAGAAAAAAATATTATGAACGAGATAAGGAAATAAATAAGCAAAAAAATAAAGAATATATAAAAAAAAATAAAGAAAAAATAAAAAATAAGATGAAAAAATATTATGAAAAAAATAAAGATCAAATAATTAATAAAATAAAATTATATGCAGAAAAAAATAAAAAGAAAATAAGAAATAGAGCAAAATTATATAGAGAAAAAAACAGAGAAAAATTTAAAAAATATTATCAAAAGTATCAGATGCTTACTATTTGTAGATTACATGGATGTATGTCTTCATCTATTCGTCAATCTTGTAAATTAAATAATATAAGTAAAAATAGAAGAAAATGGGAGTATATAGCAGGATATAATACTAAAGACTTAAAAGAACATTTAGAAAAATTATTTCAACCAGGAATGACTTGGAAAAATTATGGAAAAAAATGGCACATTGATCATGTTATTCCTAAATCTTTTTTTCAATTTAAAGATGTTAACGATACAGAATTTAAATATTGTTGGAGTTTAAATAATCTTCAGCCCTTGTGGGCTCAAGATAATTTAGAAAAAAATAAATATTTATATATAAAAAACATTTTGAATAATATTGTGTATAGAGTTAAAAAATGATTAATGAATTTCCATATGATAAAACAAATAGTAATAATCCTTGGTTAATGGAAATTAATAATCAAGATGCTATTATTGGACCAGAAAATATCCCTTTAACTGCAAAATATATTTGGAGCAAAAATGGAGCAGATAGAGAGGATTTAGTTAAATTTGTCTTTAATTATTACAGAAAGAGAGGATTTCCTTTTAATAAATTAAGTGATATTGAATTAAAAGAAGAATTTGAAAAATTAAAAAATAAAGATCCGAATGATGTTATAAATGAAAATGGGGAAATAAAAAACAGTTCTAGTCTAGGAAATGATATATATAAAAATTTTACTTATAAAAAATATTATAAATCAAAGGGAAATACTAAAAGAAGTAAATCTGTTTATGAAGTTTTTTATGATGATGATTTATTTTTAAAAGTATTAAAAAATAGAATGGGATATTGTATAACAAAAGAAGATAAAGAAGAGCGACCTTTTTGTTTTACAATAACGGATAAGATGATAATCCAGGGGATCAAAAGTTCCGGGTTGGGAGTAAATATATCTTTATTTAAACCTATAGTTGCTAAGTATTTATATAAAAAATATGCTAAGAAAAGAATTTTCGATTATTCAAGTGGTTGGGGGGCAAGAGCTTTAGCGGCAATATCTTTAGATTTAGAATATTATGGAATAGATCCTTTAACTTCAAAAGAGAATAATGAAATAATTTCTTTTTTTAATGGAAAAGGAAAAGTAATAGATGGAGTATCTGAAGATATTAATAATTATAAAGATATTCCTATGGTAGATTGTATTATGTCTTGCCCTCCATATTTTGATCAAGAAATATATAGTGACGATGAGAATCAGAGTGTAATTAAATATAAAAATTATGAAGATTGGATAAATATTTATTGGAAAAATACGGTTAAAAATTGTTTAAATATTTTAGAAAAAGAGGGGTATTTTATTTTAGTTATTAAAAATAAGGTAGGAAGATATAATATTTATGAAGATATGAAAAAAGTTTGTTTAGATAATAATTTAATAATTGTAGAAGAAATAAATTATAGAACTTCGAATAGTCACTTATCAAATAAAAAAAATACAGGGAAAATATCTAAAAATACAGAGATAGTTTTAGTATTTAAAAAAAATAAAGGACTTTTTTTATAAATTATATATTATAATATGTTTAAATAATATGGACAATATAACAAGGAGAAATTAATATGCCACTTAGAGACGGAACAGGTCCATTCGGAGAAGGACCTTTAACTGGAAGAGGATTAGGGGGATGTTCAAAAGAAAATAATGTTAATAATGAATTAAAAACAAAAGAGAATATAGATAAGGAAATAAATCAAAGAATGGATTTTGGGATCAGAAGAGGATGTAGAAGAGGATTTGGAGCAGGTTTTGGGCGAAGAGGAAGAGGCTTTAGACCTTTTTAAAAGATTATTTATAAGATAAAATGGATAATGACTTAAAAGAATATTCTATTCAATTGACTAATAGGCACAAGAATCAACAACCTAAAAAAGGGAAATTTTGGTGTTATAATTGTGACCATTTTTTAATTTTTAAAGGTCAAAAATGTCCTAATTGTGGAAAAAAAGATATTTCTAAAAGATTTAAAAAAAGAGATATATTTTAAAAATCATGTCTTAATTAAAGGTTTTTATTCAAAAAATAATAAATATTAAGTATATTTATTATTTTTGAGATTTTTAAATGTCTAATATTATAAAGCCTAGAGATGTTTGGTTTGTAACAAATGTTACAAATAAAACTTTAATAATAACAGATATTCCGTCTATTCCTAAGTTAACAACTGGATTAAGAATAGATTTATTATTATATGCATCTAAAAGTGCTTTAAATAATTCTACTACTTTATCTAATTATGTAAATCAGGGATGGATAATAGTTGAAGATTATTTACATACTCATGATGATAAATCTAATGTTGGACATACTCATGTTCTAAAAGAAATAACAGATATAGTTTCTACAAGTGAGCAATTAAATAAAGCTGGTGTATTTTTTTCTGGAACTAATATAACATCTAGTCAAGCAAACTTATTAATAAGTGGGGGAAATGCAGATTCTTTACATATTCATAGTTCTTCTGGTGGAGTTTCTATTCATAATGATTTAGAAGAAATTCAAGGTGGAGAAGAAGATGAATATTATCATTTAACAGAAAATGAATATTTAGGGTTAGTTGATGGAGATAATGCAGATAGTTTGCATAGTCATATTATTGATCATGCTAATTTATTAAATAAAGGGGTTAATTCTCATACAATAATAGATTCTCATATTTCTAATTTATTAATACATTTCTCTCAGAGTCAAATAAGTATAACTGAATCTCAAATTAGCAATTTAGATAAATATACTAAAGATGAAGTTGATGATTTAATTTCTGGAGTAGGGGGAGATTACTTAAATAAAGATGGAAGTAATGCAGACACTACAATAAATATAGGAAGCCAAGATTTAATTACTACTGGAACGTTGACTTCAGATAATCTTTCAGGGGGTAACACAGGAGATCAGGATTTATCTGGGTTAGTTCCTTATACAGGAGCAACAACAAATGTCAATTTGGGATTGCATAATTTAACAACGACGGGTCTTGGGACATTTGGGAATCTTGATATAGACACACTAAATTTTAATGGGAATGTAATTTCCGATAGTACCGGAACAATATCTTTTGATAATGATAGTATTACTACTAGCGGGAATATATCTTCTACTCATTTATTTCTTGGCTTAGATTTTTCTATTACTAAAGCAGGAAATTTATGGGTGATAGACGGAGAAAGTTCTGATGCAGATACTAATACATTAATTTTGGCAACCGGAGCGGAGCAGCATATTATTATGGGGGTGGGATCTAGCACTGGCGGAATCGACGCGATGGATATTGGGGTAGAAGGGGGGATGATAAGAACCAGGACTTCTTTTGACGTTGGCGGCAACGTCATAATGAGTAATACCGGCACTATAAGTTTTTCAGATGATAATTTGGTGACTTCGGGATCGGTAAAGTCTTCAAGCTACATATTTGAAAAAGGTACATATGACCTTACGCTATTGTCAGAGTCGATTACTTCGCCTAGTAAGACAATTACATTTCCTAATTTAACTGGGACTGTTCTTGTCGGCGGAGCCGGGGTCAATGTGGCGGCGTTTATATCTAGCAAAATAATATCGACTGATTGGTCTCTCAATGCTGGCAGGAACAATATGACGACAGGTAAAATAGATGGGATAGTCGCTGAATCGTTAACGGCGGCGACAGATGTCGTCCCAGTAAGGTCTAGCCCTCATCTTAGATTGCAGGGGAATGCTTGGGATGGAGTATCCGGATCTATAGAAACGTATTGGAGCATAAATAATCAGCCTATAAGTGGGGTCAATTATGAGCCAGTTTTGAACTTTGCTTGGGGGTCATTCACTCAGGCGTATGAAAATGTAGTTAAATTTTATAAAGATAAGATACAAACTCCGAAGGATAATTTTAAATTTTATTTTGGGGTAGATGATGACGCTTCTATTTATTTTGATGGAACTGATCTAAATATAGATTTAGATAATCCTTCTATGGGGGGCGTAATAAAATTAAATGATGATGTGGAAGTCTTAGGAGATTTATCTATCGGCTCCTATCTATATTTATCAGATATTAATACTCAAATATATAAAGATGTCTCGAATAATTTAACTTTTTCCGATATTAATATAGGAGCATTAACTTTGAGCGATATGACAAAACCAAAATTAATATATGTTAAAGATACTGGTTTATCAGGGAATATAGATTTATCAGATGCTACCAATTGGAATGTTAGTAAGTCTATTATTAAAGAAATAATAGTAAAAACAGATGCTACTGATTGGGATTTATATATTATACAAAAAGATAATTATCCTACTGATGACGCTGTTATTCCTATTCGAGAATTGGTTCTTGGTGCATCTGGAGATAGAGATTTAGTATTAGATTTATATTATGAGGATGAAGATAATTCAAAAGAGGTTCATTTATATTTTGTTGATAATGGGGGGTCTGAAACAGCAGATATTTATATTTTAGGAGTGGAGGCTAGATAATGGAAGAAGATATAGAGATATTAAATAATGAATTATTAGCAAAAGACGGAATTATATTTATTATTGAAACAGAGAAAGATAGGGTTTTGGATGAAAATTTATTTTTAAAGTTAGAAATAGAAAAATATAGAAGTCAAATTTCAGAAGCGAATACTATATTGTTTAATATTAGTTTTGATAACGAAGACAGCATTGATGATTATAAAAATTTGCTTATAAAATATTTAGAAAAATATAAAATATAAAAATGGAGATAGAATAGAGCGATGGCGTTATCTGTATCAATCCAATCTACCTATATAAATGTTGCTTCCGGTACGGGGAGTCTAGAAGATTTATATCAAACAATATACGATTTAGCTGGCGGGGCAGAGACATATATGACAAAGATAGGGGCAGGTCCGTATATATACGAAATTTTAGGGAATAAGCTATTATACCTTAGGGGGGGATCTGTCCTAAACATAAATAATCCGGGAGATGAATTAAGGTGGACTTTATCTATTAGTGCTGCCCCTGTCCTTTATAGCTTTATTGGATCGGAATTAAATGTAGTAGAGGGTTGTACTTTAAATTTCAATAATAATGCCCCTGCTTCGGGCATATATACATATATTTATATGTCAGGAAAAATTCGATTAGAAGGGACTATCGCGAATCCAATCACTTTAAAAAATTATTCTCAATTTAGGTTGTATTCGTCAGTTTCTGACGCAGAAGATCGTTATTTTAACAATGTTAGGCTTGGATACATTACTTATTCTGCTTCTTTTTATTATTTATCTTTTTATCAAGACACATATTCTTCTTATTCTCCAGTAGGAATTTTTAAAAATATAACTATTGATGGGGAAGATAGAGGTGTCATAGTTTTTTCTCAATCATCAGATTTGAGTAAGGTTTTATTCGATAACTTTATTACCGATAGAGTATATAGTATCGTTACAACTCAGGGGTCAAATCTTAAGTTTTCCAATTCTTCTTTTAAAAAAGGATATTATTATAATTCTATTTATGGTCTTGCGGCACAAAATAGATACTATCGGTCGTCGGATGCTTATAAGAGGGCAGAATCTTTTCAGCCTAAGATTACGTTTGAGAATTGTGTATTTGAAGATAACTATACGAGCGTAGCTACTAAAGCTTGTTTTCATTATAATAATTATAATACAATAATAAAATTTAAAAATTGCACTTTTTCTGGCAATGTTTATATTCCAATGAATAGAGGAGCCGCAGTCGGGTATGGGACTTCTATGCTATGGGAGGGAGAAAATATTTTTACTAATATTACCGAAGACAGGTATTGGCATCCGGATTACAATGGGCAGCATCTCCATGTGTTCCCATTAGAGATGCATGTAGTAGATAGAAACAATAATTATATAGAGGGGGCAAATGTAGGAGTAGCACAATCAGAAGGGAAAGAAGATTTTCAATTTGTGACTTATGATTCTCCAGGAAATAACCCATCAGGTGATCCTGTTGGCAATATTAGAGACTTATTCGGAGACAATCCTGTTTTTGTTCACAGGGAAGAAACGTCCACAGGAGTCTACGAAAATTGGTCTGACGACATTTCTGCTGGCAGATACCATCAAATCACTATTTCTAAACCAGGATATAAACTTTGGACAAGAAATGTTACATTTGACCAAGATGTGGTAATTACTGCTGTTTTAGAACCAGAAGGGAAAACATTATCTCTTCCAGTAACTTATTAAAGAGGAAATATTATGTTAACGGATACAGAAAAAGAAATTTTAAGATTTTGGCTACATAGACAGTTAGCAACTCCTGATCAGATGAGGCGTATTAGTTTACTATCTGATGAAGAAATAAGGGCATTACTTTCTCCGTTTATAAAAGCAAAATTAATAGAATTAAGAGATGCTAAAAATACAATAGAGGAAGAATTGTCTCTTTTTGAATCTGTAGAAAATATAGATGATGAAGAAAATATAAGTTAAAATATGTGTTATTAAAAAGGGATTTTTTCTATTTTTTGCAATCTAATATAGATAAGTAGTATTTTTAAAAGGAGATTATATCATGGATTTTATTTTAGGATTAATAGTTGGCGTTATTGTTGGGGCTGTTTTTGCTCCAGTTCTTATTAAATTGTGGAAATGGGGATATGCTAAAATTACTAAAAATGTTGATGATCTAGACTAAAAAAGAAAAATTTATTTGAATTTTTGAATATTATTATTTTTAAAAAAGGGTTTTTTATTAGAAATAATAATTATATAGTAATCATTATTTTTAAAAAAGGAGATATAGAATGACTATAAGAATTGGAGATACAAAACCAGCAACCCCTACTATCAAATTAACTGGGACGAGATATAATACCAGAACAGAAGTAAGAACCGCATATACCGCAGAGGAAGTTAGTACAAAAGAGTCTTTATCAGGACAAACAGCTTCTAAAGGTGCTATTTTAACATTTCTTGGAGATGTTATCGTTACTTTTGGAACAGACGGAGATAATTATACGGATGCTGTATATACAAATACAAGTACTAATTATGTTGGACATAGTAATATGGGGTCTGATAATAAAGTAAACGATGAGGCTCAATTATATTTTACTTTAAATGGAAAAGACCCTATTAGAACAAAGGCAAATTTATATTATGGACAAACAATTACTCTTAAATCTAATAAAAGCGGGTCTGACAATACTATTATCAAGGTTAAAAAATACGCTGGCGGGTTATGGAGCGATGTAGCTATCGCTGAAATAAAAATTGTTAGATCTAATAAAAATGCTGTTTAATTATTTTTAAAATAAATTAACAACGAGGATACCTATGAAAATTATAAAAACATCTAGTTATATTAAATTGTCTGTTTTTGTCAATCCTAATGTTTTTAAGGACGAAGATGAAGAAGATTTGCTTAGTGGAATTAAGCAAAATATAGAAAAAAAGAGGGAATTAGGTTTCTTTGGAGATAATCCTAGAAGAACTAAAAGAAAAGATGATATGAGACGAGTTAGAGAAAAAGTTAATACAAATATGTCAGATAAAGAATGGACAGATCTTGTGTCAAGAACAATACAAAAAGAGTTGTCAGCACAATTTTAATTTAATGTCTATTTAATATTTCCATTCATGCAAAAAAAAATCTACATCTAATCGTGTAGATTTTTTTTTGTTTTTTCGATAATTAAAATATAGATTTAGGAGATATTTTATGGATCCATTAGTTTTTCTAGATGTTAGTAATAAAGTTATGTTTATCTATTCAAAAGATGGAGTAGTTTCTGTCCCTTTTTCAGAATTAAAGGATATTTCAAAAGAAGATTTAGATGGAGATATTATCTATATACAAAATGCATCTAAGACTAAATTTTCTGAAGTTGTAAAATTAGTAAATGGAGAAAGAACTAATTCTGTTATAAAAGAAAATATTATCCCCCAAAAATCTTCAAATTTTACTAGTTTAAATAAGAAATCTTCTGTTCATTCTAAAGATGAGAGAAAATATTTGCATTTTCCCAAAAAAAGCACATTAATTATCCCTGATATGGAGGATTTATCTTTTAGAGGAAGATATGATATTAAAGAATTAAACAATGAGATGTTAAATTTTATTAAAAAATCTAGTTATTTACAAGACTTTATAAAATCTGGAAAAATAAAAATAATCTATAAACAAGATAAAACAGAATTATTAAAAGAACAAAAAATAGAACAACAGGCGAAGCAAGAGCAAATAGATAGAATTATGAATAATAAATCAAAAGAAGGAAAGAGTGCTAAAGATGCTATGGAATCTATTTTTGATGACGAAGATCATATAAATCTTGACGATGAAAAGGAATAATTTAATTTATGAAGATATTAATAACAAATTTAGGTTCTTTAGTTGAAAATGTAGTTTCTTCTAGTATAATTAAGGGGATTCTTCATAAACATAAAAATTATGAAATATATTGGTGCATTAATAATGATATTAGTAAGGATTTTTTAAAATATAATAAACATATAAAAAAAGTTTTAAGTTTATCTGAATTATATAAATGTAGTGATTCTTTTGACTTATGGATTAATTTATTCCCTAATTTTCCATTTGATTTATCATCCAAAATATTAGCAGAAAAAGCTATTGGAATAGGATTTGATGATAAGTTTAATAGTTTTTTTGATGATTCTATAAATAAAGATTATATGAATATGTTTCAAATGTATTTTAAATCAGTTGGTTTATCTTGGAGGGGAGAGGGGTATTATTTAGGATATTTTCCTAAGAATAAAACAAAAAGGACAAATGTTGGAGTTGCTGTAGCTAATTTAAATATAAGGAATTATATATATGATAAGTTAGATTTAGAAGAGTCTAAGTTATGGCATATTCCATATAAGAAATCTATTTTAAAAAAGATGGATGAAATAAATAGATGTAAAAGTATAATTACTGATGATTTATTAACTTTTCATTTATCTGTATATTTACATAAATATGTTTATTTTTTAAAAACATTTCCTATCCCCTATAAACTAGAATTTTTTGGGAAGGGGGAAGTTTTTGAAGTTCCTGCAAAAATATTTTACACTTAAATTTAAGAAAGGATTTTATGAAGATTAAAACAAATGAAGGCTTAATTAAAATCAATCAAAATGAAATTAATATTATTCCGAAATTAGAGATTTCTATTTGTTATTTGCCAGGAGATTTTGGTTTTCAAACAAAATATTCTGGAAAGGGAGTTAAAATAGGAATAATTGACTCTGGAAGACCATTTCATAAGGATATTATAGATATAGGGTGTAGTAATAATTTTTGTAAAGATTCTAAAGCAAAAGATTATAGAGATACTGTAGGACATTCTACAATGATATCTGGAATAATAGGAGCTAAGAATAAAGAGTCTATTATCGGGTTAGCTCCAGATTCTACTTTACATTTTGCAAAAGTTATAGATAAAAATAGATTTATTGATTATAATTGTGTTGTTGCTGCTATTATTTGGTCTATTGTTAGAGAATTTGATATAATTGTTTTATCTTTAGGATCTCAATGTGGATATCAATTATTACAAGATTCTATTAAAAAGGCTTATGATAACGGGATATGTGTAATTGCCTCTGCTGGAGAGCAAAATCAGGATAATAACTATGAATTAAATTATCCTGCTTGTTATTCAGAAGTTCTTTCAGTCGGAGAGTATTCTGATGAAAATAAAAAGAATATAAAAAATAAATGTGATATCGCTTTTCCTAAAAAAAAATATATTACAACTTATTTAAATAATAAATACGCAAATGTTTCTGGTTCTAGTATTTCTACTGCTATTGTAACTGGAATATGTGCTTTAATAATTGAAAAAATAAAAAAAGAAAATACTAATATAAACAAAGAAGATTTTCCATCTATGGTTTATACTGAATTAAAAAATATTTTTAGATAAATATAAACAAGGATTATTTTGGTAAAAAATAAATATATTCTTAGACATATTCCTAATAAAGAGATATATTTATGGACCAAAAAAATAATAAAAGATCAGAACAAAGACGAGATGGTATAAATCCAGAGGTTTGTAAATTAAAACATGATGCTATTGACAGAGAAATTGTTCAAATAAATGAGAGAATAAACGAGCATGAAGAAATATTAGAAGATACAGATAATTTAATTGAAGAAAGCACATCTCAAGTTAAAGATAAAATCATTGTAACTAAAGAATCATTAAGTTCTAGAATAGATTCTATAAATGAAGTTATAGTTGGAAGTAAAGATAAAATTGGAATTCTAGAAAATATTAGAAGACTACAGTGGGGAGTATGTACGTTATTTGTATTAGTGGGATTATTGATAGGGGGAAAAATTTCTGGTATCGGAATAGATGATATAAAACAATTTTTATTTAAAGATACAGAAAAACAAGTCAAAGAACATATTCAAAATAAAGATATAGAAAATGAAGATTTGGTAGACATAAAAACTAAATCTGAATAATAGGAGAAAATATAATGTCTATTTCTGCAGTTACTGATAAAAGAGGAGCATTTAAACAGGGAGATTGGGGCGTTGTTTCTATAAGAATAACTGATAATTATAGCAATCCAATAGATGTTGAAAGCATTACTATATCTATATCTAAAGATAGCTCAATAGTTTCTTTTGATTCTTATATTCCTATGCAAGTAGATGATGGATTTTATGTTTTTGAATGGGTAATAGATTCAGATCAAACTACTGGAGAATATTTAGTTACATGGGCATATGAATATGAGGGAGAAACTTATACAGAAGAACAATCTATTGTTATATTTTCTGGTTCATCAGAAGCATCTGCTCCTATTTTATATAATGAAAGATTAATTGCAATTAGAGATTCATTAGAACATTTAATAACATGTGCTCAAAAAATCCCTGTTTATTTTGAACAAGCAAAACCTTCTAGAGATAGAAAACTTTTTGAATTTTCTTTTCCAAGATGGAATCAATCTAATAAAATAAAAATTTATAGAAATAAACAAGTTTTAAGTTCTGGATATAATATTAATTATTATAAAGGTGGAGTCTTATTTGATAATAGAGTTTTAGATCAAGATATAATAAATGCAGATTATGAATTTAGATGGTTCTCTGATGATGAAATAGACCAATTTTTAAATAATTCTTTACAAGCATTTAATTCCTTTCCTCCTTATGGAAATTATACTTTAAATAATGTTCCTACTCCTTATATATCTGCTGTTTTATATGGGGCATCTAAAGACGCTCTTAGACATTTAATGATGTGTTTACAATTCCAAGAGCCTCAACAAGTTTTTGGAGGAGGGGAAAATGCCCAAAAAGCTTTTTCTAATATTGAAACATTAAAACAAAATTATGAAAAAGACTGGGACAAATTAACAGAAATTAAAAAATATGGAAAATATCCGGGGGCAAAGATGATAATAAGTCCAGAGTTTACTTTGCCAGGTGGAAAATCGCGTTGGTTTCGTCTTATGTTTAAATAATTTTTTATAAATGCTTATTTTATAACAACTTATATTTTTTATAATATTTTTAAATTTTTAGAGGACTTTTTATTATTTTTCCACAATATATATTGTATAGATTTTACTTGGAAAGTGATTTGTTTTACAATATGATAAAGAAAATATAAGGAGTTAAAAAATGGCAAGAAAAAATGAAGTTCTTACAAAAGAAGTTAAAGAAAAAATGGTTTTATCTAAACAAAAAAAATTAGCATCTAAATATGATTGGAGGACAATAGACTTATATTTAGATGTAGTTATAGATAATGGCTCTTCTAAAAGATCTACAAAAACTATAACTTTAAGAAAGTTTAAAGAAAAAATAGAAGATGGATTATCTTTAAATGATATTATTAAACAAGGAGTTTCGAAACATTTATTAGTATTTTTTAGTAATTTTTGTCAGGGAAAAATAAATTTAACAAAAGAAGAATTTATTATTTTTTATGAAAAAGGCATAGAGCTAGAAGAAATAGCTAAACAGTGTAGAATTACAAGGGGAGATATTGCCTATTTGAGACAACTATATAATATAAAAATAAAAGGAGCTAATTTTATAAAACGTAAAAAAAATGAAACCCCTTTAACTTTCCGGCAAAAGGAAATACTATATGGGGCGATGATGGGAGATGCAAAAAGGCAGCATTCTAAATCAAATTCATCTGCTGGATTCGGACAGGGGGAAAAACAGTATGAATACTTAATGTGGAAACATAATGAATTTAGAAACATCGTTTCAGATAAAGCACTAAGAAGGATAGAACAAATAGATAAAAGAGGGTATAATAATTCTATTATGTGGAGGTTTTATACTAAAGCCAACACAGATATAGAGAAATGTATGGATGAATTTTATGGAAAAAATGGAAAACAGATAAATAAAAATATTTTGAATAAATTATCTCCTCTTTCTATTGCTGTATGGTATATGGATGACGGATTAACTTGTTGGGGGGATAATTCTAGAAAACAAGGATGGAATCCAACTCCTGAAGTTAAAATTTGTACAGATTCTTATTCTAAAGAATCTTGTAACAATATAGTAGAATGGTTTAAAGAAAGATGGAATATTGACTCTCATTTAAGAGAAAGAGGAATTAGATCTGATGGAGGAATGTCTTATCGAGTTGTTCTTAAATATACTTCCGCTTATTTTTTTCTTGATCTTATCCGTCCTCATATAATACCTTCTATGCTTTATAAAGTAGATTATGAAGAATATAAGAAAAAGAAAGGAATTTGTGTTCCTTGGTAGAAATATAAATATAGTAAATTTTTTTATTCATTATTCTTTTCCAAGGGAAAATATATAATGAGGTTATTAAAGATGAAAATAATATTAGATAATATAGAAAACTCATTAACTAAAATGAAGAAGGAAAGAGAAGAATCTAAAAAACAATATTTAGATAATATTAATATCCCATATAGAGAGATTTATTTAAAATTATTTAATGAGACTTCTATAGAAAAAAGAAACGAAATAATAAAAAATGAGATTACAGATGATTATTATGAACAGATTAAAGCTGAGGGATATTTTTGTCCTTATTTAATATCTATTTGGGATGAAAATTTACCTTCTAACCATATAAGTAAAGAAACTATAAAATGGAAAGATGAATTTGGAGAAATGTGTATTGAAAATTTGTTTAAAATATTAGATATTTATAATAAAAATCACTTAAAAGTTATTGGGAACTGGAGAGGATACTCTTTTTTACATCAAATGGCAGAAATAGAAAGATAAGGAATAATATGAATTGGTATAAAGTATTAAAATTTAGTTCATATTCTTTAGAATTTCCAAAAGATGTATATCCTCAAATAAAAGAAATAGTTGAAAAAATAATAAATTTTTATATAAAATACAAAAAACCTTTACTTGGCGTCACTTTTATAGGGAAAATAATATTTTTAGATATTTATTCTAAAAGGCAACTTATTTCTAAAATATATATAACTAACGAAGTGGTGTCAACTAAGGTGACATTAAATAATAAACCATTAGCTTATAGAGATAGAATTAATGGCAATATTTATTTTAACATTGTTAAGGAGTTTTTACAAGGAGTAAAAGATGATATTAATCTTGTAAAATTGACAATAGAAAATCAATTAATACACGAATTAACTCATTCTGTAGATCCTAAAATAATTAATTTAAATAGAACTTATCCAAATATAGCACATAGATTATTAACTCCAACTGAATTTGATTCTCATAGTAAAGAAATAATAAGTTATATAAATACAGCTTATAAAAATATTAAAAATAAAGATAAAATAAAAAATTGGGTGATATCTGACAAATTTGGAGAGCTTGATAGCATTATAATGAATATTTTAAATATCCCAGATCCAATTTTTAGGATAATTCAATTTTGGAAAGATAATAAACCTATATTCTATAGAAAACTTAAACAAAGAATATATAATGAGGTTATAAATAATGGCAGTAATACTAGACAGAATCAAAAAAGTAAAACAAATAATGAAAAATAATAAAAAATTTGTAAGACAGGAATATTTAAAAAATCTTAATTTACCTTATAGAGAAACATATTTAAAATTGTTCAATGAAAAGTCTATTGAAAAATGCAAAGAAGTAATTAATGAGGAAATAAAAGATGATTATTTAGAGAATTTAAATGCTATTGGTTATTTTTGTAATTTATATAAAATATCTTTATGGAATGGAAAATCTTGGATTGATGATAATGATAGAAAGATAATAATTTGGGAAGATAAATTTGGAAAAATGTGTATAAAAAATTTATATAAAATATTAAATAAATATAATAAAGAACATCTAAAAGTAGATGGAAGCTGTAGTGGATATATGTATTTATATCAAATGGCAGAAATAGAAAGATAAGGAATTTTATGAATTGGTATAAGAAAGCACAAATTTCTTCTGATATAATTATAGATATGGATAATTATTCTCAACAAATCCATACTGTTTTATTTAATTTAATTGAAACTCCATTTGATTCAGATCAATGCTCACTAATAAAACAAAAAACTAAACAATATCTTGATAATTTTATTAGAGTTTTACATGAAAACAATATACATAATTATGATAATATTTTAAATGGAGTTAATGATTTTAATTTTATTGAAAAAAATTATGATACTATTTTAGATAATATATGGGGAATTAGGGGTGATATTTTTAAAACAATTAAACCAAATTTTGATACAAAGATAATACAGTCTCTTAGAGACACAATTACTAATTTATCTGATTTTAAGAAGTGTGTTGAAAATTATTATTTTACAGAGGAGAATGCTTTAGAGGAAAAAAATAGACTTATAAAAGAATCTTTTGATAATATGAATAAAATAAAAAATGAATTATCAAGAATTTTATCATCTGCTAGTAGTCAATATAAAGGTAAAATTTTTCCAATAACTATTGAGGCTTCTGAAGATTACGATGAAAATGGAAGAGATGTAAATTTAGAAAAAGGAACAAATTCTGCATTATTATATGTAGGAAATAAAGATTATTATATTTATATGTCTATTTATTGGGATGGCGAAAAAATACAAATATTAGGAGATGAGGTTGAAGATTTTGGAGAATTAGAAGAGGAATTTGGAGAGGAGGTAAGCGATATAAAGCCTTTTTATAATTTAATTAGAACAATTATTAAAAATCCAAATCGCATAGAAAATTCTGTTCAAAAAACAACAACTGTTTATACTGCTCGTCCTGTTAAAGATTTTTCTATTTTTGAAAATGCTTCTAAGGTTCCAGTAGATATTTTTGTTTCTACTAATTATAATTTTGTTGAAGGATTTGCAATAGATAATAAGCCTAGGGATATATGGAAAATAAGAATTTCTGATAATTATTTAATAAATGATCAAACAAATAATCCTGATTTTATTTTTCAAGTTTATAATCCATCAGGGGAAAAAGAAGTTCCTATAAAAAGAATACAATTCATAGAGAGAATAGATAAATAATGAATTGGTATAAAAGAAATAAATTAGCATCAAATAATATAAGGTAGAAAAAATGTTAAAAAAGTTACCTAAAAAAGATCATTATATTTATAATGATTATGAAGAAGTTAAAAGTTGGAATGGAAAATTATTTCAAGAAAGGATAGAAGATATAGAGCCTGAAATTTTCTTTAGAATAGTTTTAGAGGGGGCTGAAAAATTTGCTCATCCCAATGTTGCCCCTCCTCCGGATTATTGCGAAGAAGAGGATAAGGATAAATAATAATGTTAAGAAACATAGAAAAAAAAGATCATTATATTTATAATGATTATGAAGAAGTTAAAAGCTGGAGTGGAGAATTATTTCACGAAAGAGCAGAAGATATAGAACCTGAAATCTTTTTTAGAATAGTTTTAGAAGAAGCTAAGAAAATAGACAGTTTTCCTGAAGTAGAGAAAATATATTATTAAGGATAGATATAATATGAATTGGTATAAAAAAGCAAAATTTAATAAAAATGCAAAACAAGGAATACCTTGGACTCCAGATATAGAAACAATAAAAAAAATAGATTACAATGTCTTCGGCAAGAAAGCCCCCGATTTCAATCGGGGGATGAATTGCCGTATTTTTAATATATCATAAATATTTCTTAATATCAAATAAAAATTAAAGGAAATTTAAATAATTTATGATATATTATTATAGTTCTTTGAAAAGTAAAGAGTATATGGTTTTATAAATAAAAAACTGTTAAACAGTTTAACTTTTATAAGTAAAACTCTAAAGTTAATATAGTTTTCTTTATTTTATAAAATTTCAGGAAAACCTAAAAAAAAGAAATTTTATTTTATCTTTTTTTTTAAAAGATACTACGTGTGGAACACACGAAAGTAAAGCCTTTGGAGATTAAAACCTCTTCATAAAACATTTTTATTTTAAAAATGTTTTATGTAAGTTTTTATCGTTGAATTAGGAAGCCCCCGAATTTATTCGGGGGTAGTTCACATGTATGCTCTTCCTCCTATAGGAGAAGGATTTTCTTTCGAAGAAATAGGGAGACAATTACAAATTCCAGAAAGTGCTATTAGAAATTTTTTCAAAAAAACAGGAAGACATAGTAGAAATAAAAAAGAACAACTTATGTCTCCATATACTAAAAAAAAGAAAGAACAGGCGTATATGGAAAAAAGAAAAATTACTTCTCCTGAAGATATACAAGTAATAATAGAATTATATAATGAAGGAAATAGTATTAGAGATATAGCAGATCTTTATCAAGTATCTTCTGTTTTAATAAAATCAATTTTAAAAAGAAACAACATTGCCCGACGAAATATGCAAGAGGCTACAAACACACAAATTTCAAAGGAAAAAAGTAGAAAAAGTACGTTATATTATTGGAAAAATCTTGAACAACAGGGGATAGGATTTTGGGATAAATTAGAAGATTTTTTACAAAAACATATTCAAAATTTTCCTATAGAAAAACAACAAGAAGAGTATGAAAGAAAAAGAAAAGAAATATTGCAGGCTATGGGATCAGGACGTAAAAAAAATATTGCGTTAAATATTTTTAAAAATAATATAAAATTTTCTTAAATATAGAATAATATATATATATGAAATTTAATAATATTGTATTGTTTATTATTTTGAAGGAAGAAAAGATAAAGAAATTATAAATAGTAAAAAAATATTTATTATCATTATAATTCGTATGAAAAAAAAGATAGGTATAAATAATGAATTGGTATAAAATAGCACAGGAAATGAATGTTTTAGATAATGTTGAGGAATTTGACCCAGAAACTCATAATACAAATTATTTAGATATCGGGCATAAAGCATATTTTGAAGAAGCTAAAAATCCTAAAAAAATTAAAGAATATTTATGGGTTTATTTTAATGAAGCGTTATTAATAGAAAAAGTTAATTATTATATATCTCATAGGGATGCTTTTCCTCAGGTAAATGGGTGGGAAAATTTATTTTATGGCAGATTTGATTCTTCTTCCGGAAAATTATCTTTAGGAATTCCTAAATATAAGGAAAAACTTTTAGACTATTCTATTCCGAGAAAATTAATGTTAAAATTGATGAATAAATTTAAAATAAGGAAAATATATAAATTTTCAGAAAGGAAAAATGAAAAAACAATATGAGAATAAGTAAAGATACGTAAGGAATAAATAATATGAATTGGTATAAAATAGCACAAATTACATCTATTTCTCAACAAGATGCATTTAATAGGAAAATGTTTGGTCCTGTTTTTCATGGAACTTCTTCTAATAATAAACAAAAAATAGATGCTGAAGGATTTAAAATATTTATTGGGAACGAGAGAAGTCAGAATATTTCTCATGGATATGAAAATACTCAATATGGAGCAACTGGAAATATTCCTCCTATTCATCATTTAGGTTTTGGAATTTATTTTACAACAAATAAATCTATAGCTAAGGGATTTAATAATCAAACAACTTCTGGATTAGATACTTATTTTTTAGATGTTCCTAATTTAGAGATTATAAATTTTGGATCTCCAAATACTATGATGAAATGGTGGATACAAAATGGATATGATCCTAATTTAGCTATAAAAGATAGAGTAAAAGCAACACAAATTTTAACAGATAATTTAAAATCTAAATATGATGCAGTTTGGTATAAAGGAAAAGGATTATATAGGTTATTAGATGGAGATCAAATTTGTGTTTATGATACATCTAAAATCTATAAAATAGATAAAAAGTTAAATAAACCAGGAGAAATAGGAAGTAAGGTTATAAGATTAACTGATAATATGAAGGGAGTATTATTAAATAGAAGACCCATAAAAGAAGAATATAAACAATTTCATAACAATGAAAATGAGTTTTTAGATGTTAAATGGCAAAAAGGGGGAAGAGATTATAATGTTTATCCTAGTCAAGTTTCTTTTGCCCAATCTAATAATTTAAATAAATATTCTCAAGAAAAATTAAATTTATCTTCTATTATTCAAAAATGGAGAGATCAAGGAATTACTTTAGATGTATGGGAAAATAATAGAAAAAATCTTATTTTATTAGATAAAATTATTGTTCCTAAAGAAAGAAGAAAACAAGGAATAGGTTCTCAAATTTTACAAGAATTAACAAATTATGCAGATT
>Ga0265297_10001318_pt1 | contig 59469 bp, 59 predicted proteins | sample Munlanlwell13791_FD_192502 | JGI IMG/M metagenome (GOLD analysis project Ga0265297, IMG submission 192502) | Leachate microbial communities from a municipal landfill in Southern Ontario, Canada - Leachate well 137-91 | ecosystem: Engineered > Solid waste > Landfill > Unclassified | place... | reverse complement strand
GAAAAAATAGGTCATGTGACCGTATTTTTGCGTCTCCGAAATAGCCAGCTGTTTGACTCCCGCATTGGAGAGATACTCGCTCATCGTGCGATCAATCGCCGGAGGCGTCACCAGATAGCGCGCAGGCACCCCGAGGTCGCCGTCATATTGCATCATGCCCGCATACAGCACGTCCGGTTTCGGACCGCGATCGAATTCCTTCAATTCATCCGCTTCAAAGGCTTTGGTAATTTCCAACGACCGGTCGCCGCGGAAGTTAAAGAAAATAACGCTGTCGCCATCCACAATCGGGCCCACAGGCGCGCGGTCGCGTTCAATGACAAACGCGGGTAAATCCTGGTCCAAAATGCCCGGATTTTCGACACGGAAAGTTTCCACCGCTTCTTTCATGGAAGCAAAGGTCCGGCCCTCCGCTTTCACATGTGTCGCCCAGCCGCGCTTCACCATATCCCAATTGGCGTCATAACGATCCATGGTGATATTCATGCGCCCGCCGCCCGATGCGACGCAATAATCGACCGTGCCGTCCGCATTGATTTCTTTCAGGAAGGCGTCGAAGCGCTCGACATAGTCCAATGCCGACGTCGGCGGCACATCGCGCCCGTCAATCAACGCATGGATCCGCGCCTTCTTCACACCCTGTTCCTTCGCCTTTCGCAACATCGATTCCAAATGATTCAGGTTGGAATGTACATTGCCATCCGAAAACAGCCCGATAAAGTGCAACGTCGACGCTTTGTGATTTACATTGGAAACGAGCTCCTGCCAAACCGAACCGTCGGCATACATAGCACCCGATGCAATCGCCTTGCCGACCAAAGCCGCGCCCTGTTCAAAAATACGGCCGCAGCCGATCGCATTATGGCCGACTTCGGAATTACCCATATCCCCGTCGTCCGGCAGTCCCACGGCAACGCCATGCGCCCGCAACTCCGTGTACAAGGCATTCTCATGCAGCCAAGTCAGATTCGGAGTCTTCGCCTGTTTCACAAAATCGCTTTCCGGATTTTTACCAATCCCGATCCCATCCATAATCACCAATACCACCGGACCTTCCGAACCGGCAAAATTCTTACTCTTTTTCAGCTCAATCATTTCAAACTCCAACTTACAGGTGATTAATATAAAACAATAAACGGCTTTTAATATTCCCTACCCGGAATGGCAAAAATCATTATCATGAGAATATTGGCGGAATATTTAACGATTTCAAACAAAATAGGGCATTTACTTTGGATACTGGAAAACTGCTTTATTCAAAAAAAGCCTATTTTACCTGATACAAAAAAAATATTGGCTTAGTCATTGCCCTGAATCCGCCAGGACTGCTAGGGAAACTGGAGACATAAAAAAAGCCCTACATTTTCATGCAAGGCTTTCTCTTATTTGGCTCCCCCGGACGGGCTCGAACCGCCGACCTAATGATTAACAGTCATCCGCTCTACCGACTGAGCTACAGGGGAATAAACTTTATCTCAGTATGGCGCGCCCGGAGAGATTCGAACTCCCGACCGCACGGTTCGTAGCCGTGTACTCTATCCAGCTGAGCTACGGGCGCCTTACTGAGACGCGTATTATGCTGATTACTCGCCCCACTGTCAACTCTAAATTGATCATTGTTTGAAGTATTAGCATGTGGAGGTTGCTTTCAAGGGTATTAGCTTTACCTTTCAATTACAGAAAATCCTGATATAACAATAAAGTTAAAAACAACATGACTGCAAAAGAGAATTTTTCCTATGGCTAATAAACGTCTATAAATGAATAATACCGCTATTTGTCAAAATTTCTCAGCACCCGCACATGAGCCTACGCTACCAAATTAACATACGAATTTTGATCTCTACCCTGTGTATTCTGATGCTGGGCAGCTCGATAGCCATCTGGCAGGCTCGCGATGCGGTGAATAAAGAAGTCGATTCATCAATCAATTTGGCCGTACAACTGATAACCTTCGGTTTTTCCCAAGCCTCGCAAACGCCGTTTAATGAGACCGAATGGCTGCCGAAATTCAATTCGCTGAACCAAACCCGGCATTTAAGCATTCAACTCAAAGAGCCTTCCGGGCGAATCATCAGTTTTGCTCATAAAAGCCGGCCAACCAATAATGACGAAAAGCCGCCGCAGTGGTTTATCAATCTGGTTGCAACCGATTATCCTCAAGTTGAGCATCAAATCACCAGCTTCAACGGCGAACAAATCACCCTGATTATTCAGGCCAACCCGCTGGATGAAATCACCGAAGTCTGGCAAGAAAGCATTGCCTTTTTCAGCTCTCTGTTTCTGCTGACGCTATTTACCTTTTTGGCCGTCAATCTGGCTTTCAATAAAGCGCTTAAGTCCATCGCCGTCATCGTTGACGCGCTCAAGGTCATTGAGACCGGACAGTACAGCCAAAAACTGCCGGACTTTTCCATCCAGGAATATGACAGTATCGCCAAAGCCATCAATCACATGACCGGCGAGCTGAGTGCAAGCCAGCAAGAAAACCGGGCATTAACCCAGCATACCCTGGAAATACAGGAAGACGAACGGCAACGACTGTCGCAGGAATTGCATGACGAACTGGGCCAATCGCTGACCGCGATTAAAGTGATGGCTGTGACTGCCGGGCGCGCCCAAGCCGGATCTGCCGGCATCAAACAAACCACTGACAGTATTGTCTCTATCTGCGATCATTTAATGACTGTAGTACGCTCCATGATGCATCAACTGCACCCCTTGATCTTGACAGAACTGGGGCTGAAAGCCACTATGGAAGACCTGTTAAACCACTGGGCGATTAGAAATCCCGAGTTAAAACTCACTATCGCCTGCCCTGACGAAGTCGATCATCTGGAGCAAAAAATCACCATTCAAATATTCAGGGTCGTGCAGGAATGCTTAACCAACATTGTTCGTCACGCACAAGCCAAGCAGGCCGCCATCAGCCTGAAAATCGATCACCAAGCCAAAACCGGAGCGGAGCTACGGCTACAAGTCATCGACGACGGACATGGCTGTGCAGCCGACACGATAAAAACCGGTTTTGGCTTGCTGGGCATGAAGGAAAGAATCAACAGTTTGGGCGGGGAATTGACCATCCACTCTCAACCGCAATCAGGCACGAGCATCATCGCAACCATCCCGTTATCATGAAAGACAAGATAAAAGTCATCCTGGTCGACGACCATGCCGTAGTCCGCGCCGGTTTTCGGATGCTGTTATCGACAGAGGACGACATTGAAGTCATCGCCGAAGCCGAGCGCGGCGAGGCCGCCTGCCAGCTGTATCTGGAACAACAGCCGGATGTCATGGTGTTGGACTTGTCCATGCCCGGCATCGGCGGACTGGAGAGTATACGCCGCATCTGCAACCGTCACAGTAACGCCAAAATACTGGTGTTTAGCGTTCACGATGAAATGGTTTATGTGGACAGGGCCATGAATGCCGGCGCCAAAGGCTATATCACCAAAAACAGCGCCCCCGGAATACTGGTAGAGGCGATACAGAAAATAGCCGCCGGTGAGATTTATATCGAACAGGGCTTGATGAAAAACGCGCCTCTGCACAATAGCGACGCAGATGATTATCAGACCATTGTCGATAGCCTGTCCGCCAGGGAGTTCGACGTATTCCTGCTGCTGGCGAAAGGCCTGACCGCCCATAAAATCGCCGACGAACTTTGCCTTGGCTATAAAACCGTCGCCAATTACGGTACGCAAATAAGAAGCAAGCTTAACGTATCAACCGCCGCCGAGCTGGCTCATATAGCAATGATTCTGGGAGTCATGAAGAATTGAACCGGGTTAATGCCAGCCGCCGTATTGGGTGGTAGGATCGCCGCGCCAGCCGGTTGTGGTTTTGTTGGCGTCGGGAACATGCGCCGCAGATTCCGCCGCGCGGATCATATTGGCGTGGGTATAACCGCCCATCGTTTTGGCGGCGGCTGCAATCGCGGTCGTTAATGGATTAATCTCATATTTCGTAATCGAGTCATGAACGACTGCGGCGACTAATTTTTCCGCGCCCGACTCGGAAGAAAACGTCAACAGAATCGGCAAAATCGTATTAACCGGAACTTCCACACTGTAATGGCCGTTATCCACAGCCGCATGGGCGATAATACGGCCGTTTTCATCGCTTACCTCCACCGTGCCTGTTTTAACCACGCCCTTGTCATTGCTGACCGTACCTTCCAACAGAGTCGCTTTCGCATATTTTTTGACTACGGACGAACCCGTCTTTTCCGTTTTCCGCCCCTGATCGCAAGCCGAGACCAAACCCGCCAAGACCACCGGCAGTAGTATAAATAAGATCGTGCGCTTCATGATACCTCCCAATAACTCATTCGTGTTGTTCCTGCGAAGTATACTGGATTATGGCGCTCAAGCTAGCCTTGATAAAACAAGCATCCTGGTAAAACGCCCGCATAGCCTTAGTCAAACGCGCAGAATCAGGACCCCGCTTTAATGCGGACGCCTGATTCTTATAGATTTAAACGGCAGCCAAGTCCTTAACTGAAAACCGGCGACCGGGACCGGTGCTTAGGACCCATTGACGCCGGATCTTTGAGTCAACCGGTTGTTGCTGAAAATAGCGACTCGCCGCTATTGGTATCGATAGTTTTCCCCTTGATCGACTGGTAGTAGTTAGACAGCTCCGTATAAAAACAGTCATCCACAGAGTCGACCGAAAATAACGGATAAGTCGCTTCATACCATGCTGCATGCAGCTCTTTTTGGATAAAATTGAGTAGGTTCATTTTTATTCTCCTAGAGAAAGCCATATAGAAAACATATCTTTTCCGTTTAAATGGCGTTGGGTTTTCAAATACAAATTAGAACTTATCGACATAACAAAGGCATGAACGTCTGTTTAAGGTTTCATGACAACATAGGGTTCTTCTGATTCGAGCCGGTTTGCATCCTCAAGCTGCTGGATTTCATAAGGCCGCGATTCAATTTCCAGGAACCTCCGTAGTATTTAAAGCGAATATTGTGCCAAAAGAACCGGCAAGAATAACATTCAAATTTATCTAAAAATTACAATTAGTTATAAACATTACCATGAAATTAAACGTGTGCGATTGCTTACATTTGGCTGATACGTGCAATTCGTTTTTGTGCGCATGTTCGTTAACTTGCACCAACAAGACTCTTTTTACTAATCCCCTCAGCCTTGGAAAAAACACGGCGAAGTTACGTTAATGCGTTTCTTGAATTGTGATACGGCTATTTACGCACAGTGCAAAGGCTCCTGAATCGTATCGCTTACCTCGGAGCAAAGTTTAAACAGGGCTCAACATTCAATAAAACGATAATATTAGATAAAAATATCTAATATAAAGATGCTACATACCCTTATCGTTCTTGCTTCTTTGAAGCAGGCTGGCTGATGACCGATATTCCCAGGTCTAATCCTGTTTGCAGCAATTTGCAGTCTTTCCTTAAAATTCTTCCCAGACATCGGCATCCGTGGTTAACAGCGGCGTTTTACGGCTTGTCGCGACGGGAGCCGGATGAGCGATAAGCCGGTAAGAACTGCTGAAGCTATGATCCACTTTAAAGCTGCTCACTGTTTCCACCAGGTTTTGCGCCTGCTCATCCAGCGATTCCGCTGCCGCCGCGGCTTGTTCCACCAAGGCGGCGTTTTGCTGGGTTACGTCGTCCATTTGGGCGATAGCCTGATTGACCTGTTCGATGCCGGAACCTTGTTCCGCGGAGGCTGCGGTAATTTCGGCCATCATGTCTGTAACGCCGCTGATAGATGCAACGATTTCTTTCATGGTTGTTCCCGCCTGGGTAACCAGCTTGCTGCCGTCTGAAACCTTGTCTACCGAATCGTGAATCAAGTCTTTAATTTCTCCGGCGGCGGTCGCGGCGCGTTGCGCAAGATTGCGCACCTCCACCGCCACAACGGCAAAGCCCCTGCCCTGTTCGCCGGCACGAGCCGCTTCTACCGCGGCATTGAGGGCGAGTATATTGGTCTGGAACGCAATGTCGTCGATGACCGAAATAATATCCCCGATTTTGTGCGACGATTCATTGATGTCATTCATCGTCACAACGACTCGATCAACCACTTCAACGCCTTTTCCCGCGATATCGGATGCATCGACGGCAAGCCGGTTGGCATGCTGGGCGTTTTGCGCATTATGTCGAACGGCGGAAGTCAATTCTTCCATGCTGGCGGCGGTTTGCTCCAGACTGGCGGCTTGCTGTTCGGTGCGGTGCGACAAATCGTTATTGCCTGAAGCGATTTCTTTGGCCCCGGTGTTAATGCCGTCAGCCGCGTCCTTGATTTGGCTGATAATGTCTTTGAGTTTTTCTACTGTGGTGTTGGCGTCATCCTTAAGTTGCCCGAAAGTCCCCGAATAATCGCTGGTGATAGTTTCAGTCAAGTCGCCGCGGGACAGCGCCCCCAATACTCGCGCGATTTCGTTGAGTCCGGCTTCGCTGGTCTGCATCAGACGGTTAATATCTTCGCCCAAATGGAGGAAAAAGCCTTCCTTGCCTTCCAGATCGAAGCGCTGACTGAAGTCACCGCTCGCTGCGGCTCCGACAATCGCGGCGACGTCATTTTCCGCCATGATCTCGTCGGTGCGGTCATGCCATTCAGCCACCGTACCCAACCTCTGGCCTTGCTCATTGATGACCGGGTTGGCTATCACGACCATTGAACGGCCGCCCATCATTATTTCGGCCTCATAGGTTCCGGCTAAGGAACCGAGCATTTTTGCCTGACTGGACGGATCGTTATGGAAATCATCGATATTGGCGCCGACCAGCTTATCGATAGAAAATTTTGAAGCCTGCCGGTCAGTTCCCGTTTCGGATTTATCGAGAATTTCGATTACCGACTTATTGACATAAATGATGTTGCGGTCATTATCGGCAATCATGACCCCGGTGCTGACGCTGTCCAACGCAATCTTGACCCGCAGGGTTTCGTCGGCCGCTTTACGCTCCGCCGTAATGCGGTCCAACAGTTGCTGCTGCATGTGCTTCATTGCATATAACAAACTGCTGTTGTCTTTCTGATTAAGCTGAATATCCCGAGTTAAGTTACCTTCGGCGATTTCCAAAGCAATTCCTTTGGCAAAATAAGGATCTATGCCCAGCCGCTTGTCCAGATAATGCGTTAGGTAGAAAGTAATGCCCAACCCCAGGCCGATACCGGCCAAAGATATGACCAGCATGATCGTGGACGCATGCCGGGTTGATTCGGTGATCGCATGGGCGTTGTTTTTTGCGTCGTTTACACCCTGGTTTTTAATTCTGTTCAGCTGCGTTCGTAAGTTTTTCGCCAATTTATTGAAATCTTTCATGACCAGATTGCCGGCATCGGTTCCCTCGGTAGCGTAAACCGTACTCATACGCTTGCCTTCACTGTAATACCAGTCGAAGGCGGCCTCAAGAGCCGCCAATTCTTTCATTTTTGCTTCAATTGAGGCGACGTTATTCAGAGTTGTAGCCTGGACGCTTACATCAGCCGCCGGTTTCGCTGTTTTTGCCGGGTTTTCTCCGGCCAGACGCTCACGGAACTGGGCGATACCCTGCTTAAAGTCTTCGGCCGCCCTCTCCGCATCCCGGTATCCATCGGGATCCTGGTTAATTGAAATCTGCGTGAACAGTTGTTGTACCTGTACGGTATAAATCGCCATTCGTTCAGCCAGCAACGCATTGGGCAGAAAAACCTCATCGACTCTCGCCACGTCGCGCTGAGTCTGCGAGAAATTAAACAAACCTACTGCAACAATGATGGCCATCAAACCGATGATGGCAAGAAAACCGAATAAGATGCGAACTTTAAAACTGATATGACCAGACATTTTAAGATCCTTTGTTAAATATTATTACCTGCTCCCACACCTTGGTGCGGAACTTAAGCGTTTTCAGGGTTAACCGACAACATGTAGTTTTACGACGGGGTTATGCGCAAAGGATTCAGGGTTTTCCGGCGTTTTTGGCGCTATGCGATGATTGATAAAGTAACTGTTGCCATCAATTTTTTTGGCCTGTTTTTTCGCTTCGGACGCCAGATCGGCTATATCGACATGGGATTGGCACTGAGCGGTTGACATAGAGTCGACTAAGCCGACTGAGAGGCTTATCAACGGGAAAAAACAGCTTTCTCCGGCCCTGTTTTCAGCGTGAATTCCGCCCGCTCTGACATCGGCATCGGTGTAGTAAGCAGGAACCGTGTTTTCAAATGACTCCAGAATATTTTCACAACGCGTTAACCAGTCATGCCCCATGAAAATGACGATAAAATCATCTCCGCCGATGTGTCCGACCATACCGCTCTCTGCGGGTATGTATCGAGTCAGCGTGTCGGCAACCGCCTTAATGATGTTATCGCCTGCGCTGTAGCCGTAAACGTCGTTAAACGGCTTGAAGTGATCAAGATCGAAATAGCCGAAACTGAACGGAATGTTGGCGGCCAGTAATTGGTCGATCTGCTCATTGATCGGTACGCTGCCCGGCAACAGGGTCAGCGGATTAGCGTGTCTGGCATTGCGGATCTGCTGACGGGTAATTTCTTCAAGCAGTTTCAGTATCGTTCCTACGCCAATGTATTTCCCGTCACTGCTGATAATAAAAGCCTGATCGTTGCGCATTGAGTCGGTCAGTTGTTTACTGACCGACTCAATCGGCGTGTTTTGGTCGAAACTTAACGGCGTTTTTTCTATGAATGTTTTTATCGGTTTTTTGCCGTACAACTCTATGCCATAGCGGCTGGAAAACAATTTGAATAGAAAGTGGTCGCGAAAAATAATGCCGGCCGCCACATTGTCATCAACCAAGGGTAAGATCGTTAAGTCGCTCTCGTTATGAAACAAACTCATCACTTCGCTGATGGCCGTTTCCGCTGAAACCGGCCTTATGTATTGGGCGATATGAGAGGCTTTAGTCGCGTTAAGCTGACTGGGTTGGGTGCTGACAACAAATAACGATTCATCGACTTTTTCCAATGGAATCGCCGTGGGTCTGGCAAAATAATAGCCTTGGGCATGAGTAATGCCGAGTTGTTCCACCGCTTTAAATTCCTCTTCCGTTTCGATGCCTTCGGCTATCACATTGCAATTCAAAGAACTGGCGATGTTTTGAATAGATCGAACAAAATTAAGCTTGACCGGGTCGTTATTGATACCTTGAATAAAATGCATATCTATCTTTACATATTCAGGTTGTAACTCCGACCAGAGCCTTAATCCCGAGTAGCCGGCGCCCAGATCGTCAATGGCTATTTCAAAACCCATTTTCCTGTAATGGGTGACCGCTTCGCGCATTAATTGAAAATCATCAGTCGGCTGATGCTCTGTCAACTCAATAACCACAAAGCGGGGATCGACGCCGAATTGATCCAGAAACTTAAGTGTTTCTCCTTTTTTGAAATCCGGTTGCAGCAGAACGGAAGGACTTACATTAATAAACAGCTTCTCTTTAATATTTAAAGCGGCGTAGCGCTTTATAGTCAGCTCGCGGCAGATGTATTCGAGTTTTATGCTGCAATCAAAACGTTCAGCCGTATCAAACAAATTAAACGGACTGTGCAGAGGGCTATCGGAGGGGCCGCGAATCAACGCTTCGTAACCCATTATTTTCTTTTGGGATAAAGAAACAATAGGCTGGAAATGGGGGGTTAATTGCTTACCGTCGAGAATTTTGGTGAGTTCGTTATGCAATATTGACATTTGCTATTCTGACTGTTCGGATAGGTATTGCTCCAGAATATGACATATTCATTACAGGAATATGACGGCCCGCAAAATGCCAATCTTGACTTAAATAACTGCCTGACGCCGTATACACTCCGGCTCTGCGCCTGAATCGGAACATGATGCGATGCGCCGGCGGACTGAAGAAAAGCGCCCTGCTTAAAACTTTTCTTTGTTTTCAAAGAAAGGAATCGATTGCCTGTAACCCCGGATTTTGGCAAGTTCATTCGCAGGATTGCAATGAGTCTTTTTTAAGTTATGCTTAGCGGCCGAATCACAGAACGCTGCTTGGGGAAGCGCTTTCTTATAGAACTTAACACGCAACTGATAAAGGATAAAAATGAGTTTTAAAGCCGGTTTAATAAAAATAGCCATAAAATGGACACCCAACATGATGATCATATGGGTAGCCAATATCATTCTTAAGGGCATTGCAGAATTAAAGGATTTTAATTTCGACCTCGACGCGCGAACAGCTTATGTTCAAATCCTGCTTCTCGGCGAAGCGGAAGCGATTGAAGTCTGGCTGGAAGATTTTGCCATTGTCAGCGACGACGAGGCATCCCGCAAACTGATCATTCAACAAGCGAGATCGAACCGGCTCTGGTTGAATAACTTGCTATCCCGCATTTCAGGGAAAGCCTGGAAAATTCCCGCACTGCCTCAATTCGCGGCTGAAATTGAGCTGATCTCCGAACTGTTCAAAGCCGAAAACGCGGAAGCCGAGAGCTTGGCACAGGAAGATACAGATAGAGGAACCGATTAGGTCATTGCCGCGAAACCCTGCATTTTACAAACCCGATCTGGCTATTTTTGCTAATTGCGCTCAGCCAAGCTCAAAAGTGGTCACGCCGAACAACCGATTTATCGGCAAATCTGGGCTTTGCCCTGTATACATGCGCGCCGTCTCGAACGAGACAATCATCTGATGCCGCTTCACCAAATCGATTGCCGCCGCATTGATTGCCGGTATGTCCAGAAAAACCTGAGCGTTTTCCGGGGCATGTGATTTTAAAGCCAGGAACAGCTGTTCAGCATACTCGGGGCTGTCTGCAAACAGCGGCCCCACCTTGTATCCTGAACGGCAGCTACGCAAAACCCCGTAACCGGCCAGCTTGTTGTCGCGCAGAATGCCTAACGCCGTACTTTGCGGCTGAGCTATCCAGCACTTCAGGAATTCCCTGCGGTTGCCCGGAAAAAAAGCCTGGTCGTATGCGCAAATATCATCAAAAGCCAGCGCGGACAACGGCGCAATACCGGAAGCAGCCGGATAATGGCCGCCGCCGGCTCCCTGATAGCGAACGTTGCTATAGGCCAATGTAAATCCCGACTTTTTGTAATTGTCCTGCTGGGCGAGCACGCCATCAAGGCCGATAGTGCGGCCGCTAAGCAACGCCAGCCCGGCATCCCATATCTGCATGCCGTAGCCGTTGCCGCGATACTCCGGCTTGACTATATATAACCCGAGAAAGCCGAACGAACTGCCGTATTTCACGACTGAAATCGTTGCAATCGGTTCATCGTCGAGCAATCCAACCAGGAAACCGTCTGGATCGGCGGCATAGAAGCAATCGGCATCGTACAACCCCGGATTCCATCCTTCCTCGGCAGCCCAGTCGAGCGCGATGTCGAGTTCTTGCCGGGCCATTGTTCTTATTGTGTAGCTGTTTTTTTGCATAATTTCCTGCCTTCCCTATCCGGCTTGTTGTTCGGCTATAGAGGCGTTTTTCTTGTTCCCTCGCGCCGGGCTGGAACAAGCTATATTGATCTTAGTGAATATGCACCTCACGTGACTTCACCGTATCGCTTCTGCGTAAAGTGTAGCGATCCGTCTCTCCTGCCACCTTCGTTCCATCGCTGTTAAGCTGAACCAGCGTTCCTTCGTTTTCAATACGATATTGCCGTATGGTTGACTCTGTGCGCGGCGTTAAAACAACGGTATGGGTTTCCTCATCCCAAGTATATTTTCCTTTCTCATAAAATTCCCTTGAGGATTCTTTTGCCGGCTGAGTCACCAACAGATAATTGTTATTTTGTTTTAACGACAGTGTCGCTTTAATGCCGTCGCAGTCTTTGCAAGGAAAATAACCGTAAAAAACGCCATGAAACTCCAGCTTCTTATCGATAGGCATTACATGAGCTGAGTGATCGGTATCTTGCTCAAGGTTCTTTACGCGCGCCCTAAGCAGTTTTTCTTGGTCTGCTTGGTCTGTCGCCGCCATTGCAATATTAGCAGGAAGCAGAATACCGATAAAAATCAACGCCATATTTTTTTTTAATTGTTTTTTTAATGTTTGCATATAAGTACCTAATTTAATGTGTAATTCACGTTCAATGCTTACCGAACAGCCTGAACGGTCACGAAAATGCGCAAGACCCTTTTTGCTGCTTCATTTACAAATACCAGAATCAACAGGTTATTTTAAAATATTCCAACGAACAATCCATGTCGGGGATCAACATCCCCAGTACGGTTAAGCTTCGAAATGGGGCGCGATGCGCCCTACCCGGTAATCCATATTAACTCTTTTTTTCCGCCGGTTTACCGAATAATTTATTCCATAATGATTCCCCGCTATCTATTGATTTGTACCATAACGAACTACGTTTTTTCAGTGCCATTTGATCCTGCTGATTCGGTTTCCCGGAAGGCAACGAAATGATATGTTTTGGCGAAGATTTGGATATTCTTACGATAACATCCAGCTTTACAGGTTGCTTTACATCACGCGTATCGTTATTAGTTTCATCACAGATAACTGTAAACGAATCTATTAATTTGCCGTCTAAGTAAGGTTCGAGCTTTGCTTGGAGTGTCCTGCGAAGTTTAGTTCGAAATGCAAGATCATTATTTGGACGATACTGAGTAACGGCGGCGTAATAAGAGGAAACTTCAGATGTTATTTTTTCTATAAGGGTTTCAGACATAGTATAAATCTCTATTTTAGCTTCGGCATCGATCAAAACATTTGCATGAAATTTGTTACTTAAAACCGCTATTCGATCCTGAAGCCGAACGTAAAATGCATGACGTTGAGATGGCTTCCGTTTAACAGCTTGTTACCGGCTGAGATCGGAGTCTCGGTGTCTGTAAGCATGGTTGGGGCGCTTTTTTCAGGGTTGACTATGTATCTTCCCAACCAAAACCTCCATTTCTTCCGGCACTTCCGCCTCAGCCATTAAAACTGCGGACAGTTCATCATCTTCAAATCCCAACAACTCAACAAACAAAGCCTTCTCCGCCTGATCCGCAACCAAATACCCCGTTTCCAAATACCGGTTCAACAAAAAATCCAGCTCCTTAGTCCCCCGCCGGCATTGCCACTTTAATCGAGCCAGCTCGTCCATCAGCCCAATTTTCTCTGCACCAACAGTTTCTTGGTTTCGGCAATCGCCTTAGCCGGATTCAAGCCCTTAGGACAGGTATCGGTGCAATTCATAATCGTATGGCATCGGTACAATTTAAACGGGTCTTCCAGTTCGTCCAGCCGTTCGCCGGTGCTTTCGTCGCGGCTGTCGACCAGCCAGCGGTAGGCTTGCAGCAAAATAGCGGGGCCCAGGTAACGCTCGCTGTTCCACCAATAACTGGGGCAGCTGGTCGAGCAACAGGCGCACAGCACGCAGTCGTATAAACCATCGAGTTTTTCCCGGTCTTCCTTGCTTTGCAGACGCTCGGAATCGGCAGGCGCTGGGGTTTGGGTTTCTATCCACGGTTTGATCGAGGCGTATTGCGCATAAAAATGGTTCAGATCCGGCACCAGGTCTTTAACGACTTGCAAATGCGGCAGCGGGTAAATTTTGATCGTGCCGGAATAGGAGTCGATGGCTTTGGTGCAGGCCAGCGAGTTTTTACCGTTGATAGTCATCGCGCAGGAGCCGCACACGCCTTCGCGGCAGGAGCGCCGGAAGGTTAAGGTGCTGTCGACTTCATTCTTGATTTTCAGGATCGCGTCCAGCACCATCGGGCCGCAGCTGTCCATGTCCAGTTCGAACGCATCGATGCGCGGGTTTTCGCCCGATTCGGGGTCCCAACGGTACACTTCAAAGCGGCGGATGTTGGTTGCACCTTCCGGCGCTTTAAAGATTTTGCCTTTGATTAACACCGAGTTTTTGGGCAGGGTAAATTCAGCCATTAGTACACCCTCTCTTTTGGTGGAATTACGTCGATTTCGTCGGTCAAGGTGTACATATGCACCGGCCTGTAATCGATTTTGACCTGATCGCCGTCCAGCCAGGTCAGGGTATGCTTCAGCCAGTTTTCGTCGTCGCGTTTCGGGTAATCTTCCCGTGCATGGCCGCCCCGGCTTTCGGTGCGGTTGCCTGCGGCGTTGATCGCGACAGTGGCTTGGCTCAGCAGGTTGTCCAGTTCCAGCGTTTCGACCAGGTCGGTATTCCAGATCAACGATTTATCGGCTATTTTGACATCGTCAAAGGTTTTTCTGACTTCCGCCATCGCGTTGATGCCTTCGGTCAGCGTGGAACCGGTTCTGAACACCGCCGCCTTGGCTTGCATGACTTTTTGCATGTCCAGGCGGATGTCGGAGGTCGAGCGGCTGCCGTTCGCATTGCGGATTTTATCGAAACGGGCGATGGCTTTGTCGCAGGCATTGCTCGCCAACGGTTTCTGCCTTGAGCCCGGTTTGATCAATTCCGCACAGCGTATCGCGGCGGAGCGGCCGAACACCACCAGATCGAGCAGCGAGTTCGAACCCAAGCGGTTCGCGCCATGCACGGAAACGCAAGCCGCCTCGCCGATCGCCATCAGGCCCGGCACCACCGCATCGGGATCGCCGTCTTTCAGGGTTACGACTTCGGCTTTGTAATTGGTCGGAATGCCGCCCATGTTGTAATGTACGGTCGGCAACACCGGAATCGGCTGTTTGGTCACATCGACATTGGCGAAAATCTTCGAAGTTTCCGATATGCCCGGCAAGCGTTCGTGAATAATAGCCGGATCAAGATGCTCGATATGTAAATAAATGTGATCTTTCAGCGGCCCTACGCCCCGGCCTTCTGCAATTTCAATAGTCATCGCGCGGCTGACCACATCGCGCGAAGCCAAGTCTTTGGCGGACGGCGCATAGCGTTCCATGAAGCGCTCGCCTTCCGAATTGGTCAGGTAACCGCCCTCGCCTCTTACGCCTTCGGTAATCAAACAACCTGCGCCGTAAATGCCGGTCGGGTGAAACTGGATGAACTCCATATCCTGCAACGGCAAACCCGCGCGCAAGGCCATCGCGTTGCCGTCGCCGGTCACGGTATGCGCCGAGGTGCAGGAAAAAAACGTGCGCCCGTAACCGCCGGTCGCCAGCACGGTCATCTGCGATTTGAACAAATGCAGCGAGCCGTCGTCCAGACACCAAGCCAGGATGCCTCGGCATTCGCCGTCTTCCATGATCAAATCCAGCGCGATATATTCGACGAAGAATTCGGCCTTATGTTTTAGGGACTGTTGGTACAAGGTATGCAGGATAGCATGGCCGGTTTTATCGGCCGCAGCGCAAGTGCGTTGCGCCCGTCCTTTGCCGTAATGCGTGGTCATGCCGCCGAACGCGCGCTGATAGATTTTACCGTCGGCGGTGCGCGAAAACGGTACGCCGTAATGCTCCAGCTCGATCACGGCGGGAATGGCTTCGCGGCACATATACTCGATAGCATCCTGATCGCCCAGCCAATCGGAGCCTTTGACGGTGTCGTACATGTGAAAGCGCCAGTCGTCTTCACCCATATTTCCCAGTGCGGCGCTGATGCCGCCTTGCGCGGCGACGGTATGACTGCGGGTGGGGAATACTTTGGTGATGCAGGCGGTTTTAAGGCCCCTTTCCGCCATGCCTAAGGTAGCCCGAAGTCCCGCGCCGCCTGCACCGACCACGACGACATCGTAAGCATGTTCAATAATTTTATAATCTGCGGCCATGAATCACCCTACCGATACGATGCGAAACACGGCCAGCAAAGCCGCAATCGCCAAAAACAAGAAAGCCAGGTTGACGGCCCAGATCGAGATAATCTTGGGGCCTTCGGCGGCAACATAATCTTCGATAACGACCTGCAAGCCCAACGCGGCGTGGTAAAAAGCGGCGATAATCCAGGCCACGATACAGACGCTGTTAACGGGCGACGCCAGCCAGTCTACGGTTTGTTGATAAGGAGCGGTCAAACTCAAACCCAGAAACGTGATCAGCCAAAAAGACAGCGGAATCAACGCCACGGCGGTGACGCGCTGCATCCACCAATGAGCGGTTCCGCTTTTTGCAGAACCCAAGCCCCGAACCCTGGATAAAGGCGTTCTAATGTCCATAAGCCCCCCACGCCAAAGTTATCGAAGTCAGTACCAGCGAAGCGACCAGTTCAATCACGGCGTAGCGGTTTAGCGTATCCAGGTCAAAGCTACTGCCGGCATCCCAAATCAAATGGCGGACGCCGTGACACAAGTGGAAAAACAGCGCGTAAACAAATCCCCAACATACCAGTTTAAGCAACCACAGATTCATTACAGTTTGCATTGCGGCGTATGAATCCGCGCCGCCCGCCAGCGCCGAAACAACATAAACGAACAAAATTAAACCGGCTGAGAGCATGACGCCGGTCATCCTGTGAGTGATGGAAATAATGCCGGTTAACGGCAGTCGGTAGACTTGCAAATGCGGGGATGTGGGTCTGTTGGTATTTATCGCCATAGTGTTATCCGGTGGTTGTGTTTACCCAATGATCTTCCAAATCAAAATTCGATGCAATAGACGTTCTGTTTCCAACCGCCATAGCGGGTAGAATCAGTCGAATTATGTTGTACCACATATTGCCGATGCCCGCTGAGGTAAAAAGCCGGAAGAATATTTCAACATGAAAGACAAACAGCACGGGCAAAACACACCAATGCTTATATCAGAGTCAAGATCGAATTTTGATGACAGTCAAAATAAATGCTATATTTGCAACTAAAATTTAGTTGCGAACTTAAAACATGAGCCAATTAGAAAAACTATTAGAACAATTCATCAATACGCCATTTCCAAAATGGAGCGAGGTTTTAACCCTATTGAAGAGACTGGGTTACAAAAAACTTGAAGGCGATGGCTCCAGAATAAAATTCGTAAATCTTGAAAAGAAAATAATCATCGAATTACACCGTCCGCACCCACAGAACACCATAAAAACATATATCAAGAAAGACATCATCAAAAAGTTAAAAGAGCAAGGGGTTATCAAATGAAATACTTTAAGTACAAAGGCTATCAAGGCAGCGTCAAAGTAAGCGTAGAAGACAGTTGTTTACATGGCAAAATTGAATTCATAAGCGACTTGGTGAATTACGAAGCCGAAACAGTTGATCAATTGGAAAAAGAATTCAGGCTTGCCGTGGACAGCTATCTGGAAACCTGCAAAGAAACCGGCATGGAACCCAAAAAAACCTTTAAAGGTTCTTTCAACGTGCGGATAGGCGAAGAGCTACACGAAAAAGCGGTAAAACGAGCCGGTGAAATAGGAAAATCCCTGAACGATTACATCAAAGACATCGTCAAGAAAGATACCGAATCGCACGCTTAAAGGGCAAAAAATGATCAGTTACGAAAAAGACTCTTTCATCTGGACACATGGAATCAAATCATGACTTTAAAAAAACTTTTCCCTGGCTTGGCGTTTATTTTATTAACCGTTTTTAATATTCAGGCGCAAGCCGCTCCGGCTGCATTTACCTCGGGAAGTTATCAGCAAATATTGGTCAGCAACGCCAACCAGCCGTTCATGCTGGTGGTCTGGTCCATCAACTGCCCTTCCTGCCTGAAAGACATGGAGCTGTTAAGCAGCATCCATAAAAGCAGACCCGAACTTAAAATGATCATGCTGGCGGCGGATGAATTATCAGCAAGCGAGCAGATTCAGCAAATCCTGGAAAAAAACCAATTATCCGAGATTGAAAACTGGGTCTATGCCGAGGAAAACACCCAAAAACTGCAATTTGAAATCGATCCTAAATGGTATGGCGAACTGCCCAGAACCTATTTCTTCGACAAGGCCCATCAACGCACAGGCGTCAGCGGTGTGTTGTCGAAAGAAGATTATGATGCGATGTTCGCCAAAATTCTGAAATAAGTCTTTAACCAACCGGATTTTTATCATTCACCACGAAGACACGAAGGACACGAAGTTTTATTTCTTCGTGTCCTTCGTGTCCTGTATCGCCTAAAGCGCCTACTGTTGGTGCTCTACCTCCTGCATAACCCAGAGGGATGTGGAGAATGCAGATTTTGCATGGAGCAAAATATCTGCCCATGTAGTCGTTCGTGGTGATAAGCTTTTCTTAACGGGAAGTTACATTTTTAAACCCCGGATAAAAACTTACGTTAAAATGGCCGCTATATCAGAAACTACCGGTCATTTTTTATGTTCAAAAAAATACTCCACGTTCTGGCTACCTGTTTACTAAGCGCCTGTGTCACCAGCCCTACAGGCAGAAGCCAACTTGTTTTCATGCCTGATGCGCAAATCAATCAAATGGGCTTGCAGGCTTTCGATAACCTGAAGAAACAAAAACCTATCAGCACCAGCAGTAAATACAATCAACTGGCGAACTGCATTGCCGGGGCAATTACCCAGGAAACCGGCGGCAACTGGGAAATCGTGGTGTTTGAAGACGCCTCGCCTAACGCTTTCGCCCTGCCCGGCAACAAAATCGGCGTTCATACCGGAATGCTCACGCTGGTCGACAATCAGGACCAATTGGCGGCGGTCATCGGCCATGAAATCGGCCATGTGCTCGCCCGGCACAGTAATGAACGCGCCTCGCAGGAATTCGCGGTTAGCCAAGGCATGGGCATCATCCAGGCAGTTAGCGCACCGCAAACCGCCTTAGGCCAAACGGCGCTCGGTATGCTGGGCCTCGGCGCGCAATACGGCATACTGATGCCTTACAGCCGCACCCATGAAAGCGAAGCCGATATGATCGGCGTCGATTTAATGGCCAAAGCGGGTTTTGATCCAAGGCAAAGCATCAACTTGTGGCAAAAAATGGAACAGGCATCGCAAGGCCGGCAACCGCTAGAATTCATGTCCACTCACCCTTCGCATGCCACGCGCATTCAGGACCTGGAAAAACACATGCCGCAAGCCATGGGACTATTCCAGCAAGCCCAATCACAAGGCAAACAACCGCATTGCAACTAAGTTGATGACTCCAAACTTAAAACATTTACATCCCTATCCGTTCGAGAAACTGGCGCAACTTAAACAAGGCGTCGTTCCGCCTAAAGACAAGTCGCATATCGCCCTGTCTATGGGCGAGCCGACCCATGCCACGCCGCATTTAATCCAGGAAGCGCTGTTAACCCATTTGCACGGTTTGGCTAACTATCCGACCACCAAAGGCATACCGGAACTCCGGCAGGCGATTGCCGGATGGATCAGCCGACGCTTCCAGATCCCGGCCGATGCGGTTAATGCTGAAACTCAGGTTTTGCCGGTCAACGGTACGCGTGAAGCGTTGTTTTCCTTTGCCCAGTGCCTGATCGATTCGACTAAGGTTGCGCCCGTGGTCGTCATGCCGAACCCTTTTTACCAGATTTATGAAGGCGCGGCCTTGCTGGCAGGGGCTGAACCCTATTATCTGAACACGTTGGAAGACTCCGGTTATTTGCCGGATTTTGACGCGGTGCCGGATGAGATATGGCAACGCTGCCAGCTGATTTACATTTGCTCGCCCGGCAACCCGACCGGCTCGGTGATTGATCAGGCCAGTCACGAAAAGCTGCTGAAGCTGGCGGAAAAGCATGACTTCGTGATTGCTTCCGACGAGTGCTATACCGAAATCTACGACGACGAAAGCAACCCGCCGCCGGGCTTGCTGCAAACGGCCTACAACATGGGCAATACGGCATTTAAGCGCTGCGTCATTTTCCACAGCTTGTCCAAGCGCTCCAACGCGCCGGGTTTGCGCTCGGGTTTTGTCGCAGGCGACGCCGAGCTATTGAAACACTATTTCCAATACCGGACTTATCACGGCTGCGCGATGCCTTTGCCTACCCAGCACGCCAGCATCCAAGCCTGGCAGGATGAGCGGCACGTCGTCGAAAACCGTCGCTTGTACCGCGAAAAATTCGCGGCTTTCATCGATATTCTCGGCGACGTTTGCACCGTCACCCAGCCGCCGGCCAGTTTCTATGTTTGGTTGAAAACGCCGATTGCCGATACCGAATTCGCCAAACAGCTGTTTGCTAGGCAAAACATCACCGTACTGCCCGGCAGCTATTTATCCCGCGATTGCGACGGCGTTAATCCCGGCCTAAACCATGTCAGGATTGCACTGGTTGCGCCTCTGGATGAATGCATAGAAGCCGCGCAGCGCATCAAAAATTTCCTTAACTCTTTATAAGAAGAACCATGTCACAACTAGAACAAATCATTAACGACGCCTTTGAAAACCGTGCCGACATTACGCCAGCGACTGTTTCCAGTGAAGTGCGCTCTGCCGTTGAAGAAGCAATCAACTTATTGGACAGCGGCAAGGCCCGCGTCGCCGAAAAAACCAGCGGCGATTGGGTCACCAACCAATGGCTGAAAAAAGCCGTGTTGTTGTCGTTCAGGATCAACGAAAACAGGCTGATGGACGGCGGCAACACGCGTTATTACGACAAGGTCGACAGCAAATTCGCCAACTACAGCGAAGAAGATTTCGCCAAGGCCGGTGTGCGAGTCGTACCGAACGCGGTTGCACGACGCGGTTCCTACATCGCACCCGGCGCTATCTTGATGCCGTCCTACGTGAACATCGGCGGCTATGTCGATAGCGGCACGATGGTCGATACCTGGGTTACAGTCGGCTCTTGCGCGCAAATCGGCAAGAACGTTCACCTGTCCGGCGGCGTCGGCATCGGCGGCGTATTGGAACCCTTGCAAGCCGGCCCGACCATCATCGAAGACAACTGCTTTATCGGCGCGCGTTCCGAGATCGTCGAAGGCGTGGTCGTCGAAGAAGGCTCGGTCATTTCGATGGGCGTTTACATCGGCCAAAGCACCAAAATCTACAACCGCATGACCGGCGAAATCAGCTACGGCCGCATTCCGGCCGGCTCGGTCGTCGTCTCGGGCAACCTGCCTTCTGCGGACGGCAAATACAGCCTGTACTGCGCGGTTATCATCAAACAGGTTGATGAAAAAACCCGCAGTAAAACAGGCATCAATGAGTTGTTGAGGGATTAATTGTGTCGGGTGCATGCGCCTTTGCGTCATGCACCCTTCCCTGTTCATCTCGCGGATGGCTCAAATATCCTTTCCGCCGTCCCAACCGACACAACCCACCGATAACAAACCATGATTAACAACGATGTATTACGCCGGGTACGCTACGCTTTAGAGCTTAAAGACCAGACCATGATCGAAATCTTCGCCTTAAGCGGCGCTGAGATAAGCCGGGACGAGTTGCTCAAGCTGCTCAAAAAAGACAATGAAGCCGATTACGTTCCGCTTAACAATAAGCTGATGGAGCAGTTTTTAGACGGCCTGATTATCTATCGAAGAGGCAAGCAGGAGAATCCGCCCGCGCAGGTGAAAAAACCGGAGCCGTTAACCAATAACGCGATACTCAAAAAACTGCGTATCGCGCTGGAATTTAAAGAAGAGGACATGCTCAGCACATTGAAGTTGGCCGATTTTGAATTGTCCAAAGGCGAGCTCAGCTCTTTTTTCCGGCAAAAAGGCCATAAACACCACCGGGAATGCGGCGACCAGATTTTAAGAAACTTTTTACAAGGCCTTACCATTCGTTTTAGAGATCCTAACGCGTCAGATTAAAACTGCATCACTTAACAAAATGTTGGGTTACGCTACGCTAACCTGCACACTTCCACCCATAACTTAACTAGGCCCCATACTATGAGCGAACAAATATCAAACAATGCCGTCATTTACGCCTTGCTGTCTTTAAACAGCGAAGTCGCCCTGCAACACGAGTATCTGGATTCGCCCGATGTTCCCGAAGATGAGCGTGAAAACGAAGAAGAAATCCTGGCCGATCTGGAACAAGCCTTTATGGAATTTGTCGATCTTTATAAAAACCGCTGCAAGTCCGACAAACAGTTGCCCAGCATTGACGAATTACTGAACAGCCAATTGTAAAATCCCTATGGAGTCAGCGATGCCGATTGTCAGAGTCTTGGCTATTTCAGGTAGCTTACGCGCCGCATCGTTGAACTCCGCACTGCTGAGAGCCGTTGTTTGCCTGGCGCCTGCCGATATTCGCGTCGAACTCTATACCGGACTGAACAATCTGCCGCTATTCAACCCCGATATTGAAATAACCGATGCGTCCCCGGTTGCGGATTTTCACGCCCGCCTGCTCGAAGCCGACGGCGTTATTATCGCCAGCCCGGAATACGCTCACGGCGTAACGGGAGTCATGAAGAATGCCTTGGACTGGATGGTCGGTAGCGAGGCTTTTGTCGGCAAGCCGGTTGCTTTACTTAATGCGTCTCCGCGAGCAACTATCGCCCAGGCATCGCTAAAGGAAACGCTGACCGTCATGTCGGCTCAGGTCGTTGAAGCCGTCTCGATTACCTTACCCATTATCGGCTCACACCTCGATGAACACGGGATTATTGCCGATCCGTCTATTACAACAGCAATTCGTGAGGCGTTACGCGCCTTCCGCATGGAGATTGTAAATTGCAAAGCCTAAAAAAACACACACTTTACGGTATAAAAAACTGCGATACCGTTAAAAAAGCGCGCACTTGGCTGGATCAAAACGGGATAGCTTACCGGTTCCACGATTTTAGAACCGATGGCTTGACGCCTGAGCTGTTACAGCATTTCGCCGAGCATATAGACTGGACCAAACTGCTCAACCGCAGCAGCACCAGTTGGCGTCAGCTCAGCGCAGAACAGCAAAGCGACTTGACCCAAGAAAAAGCCATGCAGCTGATGCTGGAAACCCCTACCCTGATTAAACGCCCGGTTTTAGACGCCGGCGACAAGCTAATCCTGGGGTTTAGCGCCAAGGATGATGGGTATGCCGCAAGCCTTCCCACGCACAAAAAACCATAGGATATGGCTTACGGCTCAATAACATATAAATTCACCACGAAGACACGAAGAACACGAAGTTTTTAGCTTGCTTTTCTTCGTGTCTTCGTGGTGATATGTTTTAAGTTGTTGATGCTTGCCGAAAACCGATAACTAACAAACCGAATGAATATGAGCGACACACTGGAACTGCTTAAAGACCTTATCAGCCGCGAATCGGTCACACCAAAAGACGCCGGTTGCCAGGACGTGCTGGCGGCGCGTTTAACCAAACTGGGCTTCAATGAAGAAAGACTGGACTTTGAAGACACCCAAAACATCTGGCTTAGACGAGGCGACGCCAAGCCGCTGCTGACCTTCCTCGGCCACACCGATGTGGTGCCTACCGGCCCTGTGGACGCTTGGGTTTCACCGCCATTTGAGCCGACCATTATCGGCGACAAACTATACGGCCGCGGCGCCGCCGATATGAAAGGCGGCATCGCCTGCTTTATCACCGCCGTCGAGCGCTTTATTGCCAAGCACCCGGATCATCAGGGTTCTATCGCGGTCATGATGACCAGCGACGAAGAAGGCGTCGCCACCAATGGCGTGGTTAAGGTCGTCGAAGTGCTGGAACAGCGCAACGAGAAAATAGACTGGTGCCTGGTCGGCGAGCCGTCCAGCGATAAAAAAATCGGCGACGTGATCCGCGTCGGCCGGCGCGGCTCTTTATGCGCAAAATTGACCATCGCAGGCATACAAGGCCATGTCGCCTACCCCGAGCTGGCCGACAATCCGATACACAGCTTCGCCCCGGCCCTAAAAGACCTGACCGAAGAAGTCTGGGATCACGGCAACGCGTTTTTCCCGCCGACCAGCTTGCAGGTTTCCAATATTAACGCCGGAACCGGCGCGGAAAACATCATCCCCGGCAGCGTCAACGTACAGTTCAACCTGCGTTTTTGCACCGAACTGGATGAAGACGCCATCAAGCAACGCACCCGCGCGATACTGGACAAATACGATTTTAACTACGAACTACAATGGCGCTTGTCCGGCAATCCGTTCCTGACTGGGCCCGGTGTATTGATCGATGCGGCCCATGCCGCAATCAAAACCGTGACCGGCTTTGAAACGCTGGACGATACCGGCGGCGGCACCTCTGACGGGCGTTTTGTCGCCCCGACCGGCGCCCAGGTTATCGAACTCGGGCCGCTCAATGAAAGCATCCACAAAATCAATGAACATATCGGCGTAGAGGATTTGGAGATTCTGTCCGATATTTATGAGCAGATATTGGTTAATTTGCTGGTGTAGGCCAAGTATTCATCGCTTTCGCTAGCTCCCAATCTGAAAAGACTGTGAAAACCGCCTTAAGAATCACCCCATTATTTTTAAGCCATTGATTTTAAAATGAGTACTGGAGTAAAAACCTAGGTTTGCACGCCCAATTCTTAATACTTTCACCGTCTCTGAAGATTGGGAAACCGCAAAAACCCTTTGCAGAACTTACCAACAGGAGCAAAACCATGCTTGAACATTTACGCTTATTGAGCCGTTACAACCAATGGATGAACGACAAACTCTACAGCACCGCCGCGCAATTGCCAGCCGACGAGCTGGGCAGGGACCGGGGGGCGTTTTTCGGTTCGCTGCTGGGTACCTTGAACCATATCATGGTGGCGGACATTATCTGGCTGCAACGTTTTTCCGAACATCCAGCGCAACATCCCGCTCTGGATCAGATTCGCGCAATGCCAAAACCGCAAGCCCTGGCGCAAACACTGTTCGACGATTTTACGGCGTTAAGCGCGGAACGCCGGAACTTGGACACCACAATCATAGGCTGGTGCGAACAACTCAACACATCAGACCTGGAATATAAGCTCGCCTATCGCAACATGAAAGGCGAAGCGGCGGTCAAAAACCTGGCCAGCCTGATGCTGCATTTTTTTAACCACCAGACCCATCACAGAGGCCAAGCGACTACCTTGCTGTCGCAACAGGGATTGGACGTGGGCGTCACCGATTTGGTGACGCTAATCGCATCGGAATGACGGGTTATCAAAGGCCGGTATTTTCTTTATCCCCGTATTTGCGAGTTAATACGGTAATACCTATAGCGACCAATATCACTACGGCTACCAGCATATACAAATACCGCTTCCAATGCGTTTTGTCTTCTTCGGCGCCGACCACAAACGGCAAATGCGTATCCAGTTTTTCGCCGTCATGAAGGATAGTCACATGGGCAAGATAATCGCCGGCGCCGTATTTGGAAAAATCAATATCCGCCTTGACCGATCCTGATTTGGTTTTTTGCGGCTCCAGGTAAAAAATGCGCGTGCCTTCGGGCTCTTTAGTCACTTCAAACTCTACGGACACGTCCCTGAGCTTCTTGCCTTCATAATCGAAAATCAGATTAGTCAGACCTACATTGGGAATAAACCGGCAATAACCCTCGCTTTGGGTAAATGTCGGTGTATAAGCGGTAAAGTGGATTTTTTCGGTACCGACCCGGATACGGCAAACATCAACCTCATCAAGCGCGCCTCTGTGGCTGTAGCCGGGCGCAGAAAACGACATGCTTAAAAACAATACTGATAAAACAGTCCAAAACCGGAATATTCGCGTTGCCGAACCTTTGTTGTTTTTGTTTTGAGGGTTATTGGCTAAAGTTGATAGAAACTGTGTTTTCATTTCTAAATCTCTCTGACTTGGCGGGAAAATAGCGTAAAAACGACGCCGTGAATAAAGTCTAATGTAAGCGAAAGGCTACATTAGACGTTATAACGAATATATCGTCAAACCTTAGAGCACAAAGACGGGGAAAAGTATTGATGGCGTCCCCGCTCCACGCACCGCGTGAGAACGGGGCAACTTGCGGTGAGAAATCAGCCGCCGGGCTTGGTAAGTTTGCTGACCCGCCCTTGCTCAACATACAAGGGGTTAATAAATAACAAATAAAACTTGATGAAAATGGTACCCAACAGCAACGCAGCGGCTTTGACGGCTGATTTGAATATTTCCGCCCAAGGACGCAACGTCTCCAGAAAACTAAACGTGCTCGCCAGTTTGGGCGCCAGGTTATTGATTAACCAGACAATAAAAACACCTACCAGAGCGGATACCGAAACGGTGATGGACAGCAGCTCTTTAAGGTACGGCCAACAGAAATACAACGCGCCGGCGACAAACAGCAACAGCGCAATCCTAAGCCAAACAAAGCACATCAAAGCCTTACCAAAGGTGGACTGGGCAATTTCCAGCTGCCGACAATAATCGGGCGTCGGATTTTTGATCCAAGGATCTATTTCCATGAATTTCCACGGTGTTTCCGGCAGCGTTCTGTTACTGCCGGGGTTTGCGGCGCGCATGCAGTGTGCATTATTTTTAAAATGCTCTAAATCTTCCCGGCTCATGCGATAGCCATCCAACATCAAGGAGTACGCTTCCACCTCGGTAAACGCGTCCAAATCGGTGCGCATTTGCGACAAGCTGTCCTGCACACCGGGGTCAACGCCAAAACCCGGAGACGTTGATTCGATCACCGTGTCCGGCGCTTGCTTGCTATCCTGATCGACCCAATGAATCTCCCTAATCTCTACGCCCTTGCGTAAATTCATGAAGGCAACGTTGTGCGTACCTCGACTGTCCATCAGGTGTCGCAGACCTTCGATACGCACACGATCTTGCAGAATACTGGAGACACGCAACAGCACTGAAACAGCGCCGGTATCCGGGTTATTTTTAATGCCCATTTGCCCAGAAGCATCACTGATCACAAAGCAGGTGCAACCGTTAGTTATTAAACCGTTTATACCCTGATTGTCGTTTACGCCGCCATCGACCAACTGAGCGCGTATTTCCTGCTTCTCCAGCAAATCATTGTACAGGCCGCTGACGGCCATAGGATCGAATAGTCCGGGTACGCAGGCCGAGGCCGCCACCGCAAGACCTAACGGGAAGTCTTGTTGGTGGGGTACGATGTCGTCATAAGCTTCCGCCTGGAGCAGACGAATGGGTTTTGTATCGATAGGATCATTCGGGGGAATCGGAGGCTTGCCCATCGTCTGGGCGGTAAACTGCCAGTTGCGTCCGGTGTTTAAGGCCGTCGCATTGAGCACCAGGATGGGAACTTTTGCGGATCTGCCTGCATTGTGCTTATTGGGGTGAAAATCCATCCGGCCGCCGGGATGTATTTTCAGGTTTCGCATCTCTACCGGCTTCCCCACATTTTGCAGAACGTTTTGGTACAGCCATTCATTGTACAGCTCGCCGATGCGGTCACTACGCGAATAGTTCAGAAAGCGCATCCTGAAGTTGGCGGCGAAACTGGAAAACGTCGCCATGCGGATATTCTTTTCCGTCGCCGCCAAAAAATCCTTTTCTATGCTGCGAACGATTTCCACATAATCCCGATCGGTAATATCCGCATCCGCTTTACTCTCCAGCAGTTTTTTGAGATGCAGGTAATATAACGCGCCGATAATCGAGCCGCCGGAAACCGTAGAAATAACTTCTACATGGCGCAGCAGATTGAGTTCCGCCATTTGCGCTAAAACGCCGATATGGAAAAACGAGGCGCGAAGACCGCCTCCTGAGAGCCCGAGGCCCAGCCTTTCCTGTGTAGTTTGTTCTGACATGTTATTCCCCTCTGAAAGTTAAATGGAGCCAACATACATCGCTCTGACGGCGACCGGCTAACCTATAACTTGTCTGTTGAGAGTCTGTTTAAAGCGCTTGGCGTTATCCAGGGGGCTAGTTCATATCTAACACAAGTTACCGGTTTTGTATTGAGTGGCGGAATGATTGTGGCAAAAAAAGCGTCCACTGTATGTCAGCCTATGCTTAACTTTCGGTAAGCATAGACTTAACCAGATTTAGCTAAATTCCGAACGGCTCAGCTGTATGGTGATGTAGCTACATTAAACCGGACACAAGACAGGAGAATTACAACGCAATCCGCCGCTGATGGAAGTCCTCAGCCATCGGTTCGTTGGTAATCGTCAATATCGCGGCTTCAGGAAGTCTTTGGGCTATCAAACGCAGCATTTTCATTTCCCATGATGAATCCAGCGAGTCCATTGCCTCTTGCAGCAGAATCCAACTAGGTCGCTGCAACAACAAACGAACCACGCCCAAACGCTGCTGTTGTTCGCGCGAAAGCGCAGCAGCCCAGTTATCCTCGTGATCGAGCTGCTCTTTCAATTCTTCCAGGCCGACCAGTTCAAGCGCTTCTGCAATCGCAGCTTCGGTATATTCTGCATGGGTCGACGGATAACAGATCGCCGCCCGCAAGGTTCCAGTCGGCAAATAAGGCCGCGGCGGCATAAAAAACACCGGCTCGCGCGGCAGCTCGATAGAGCCTTCCCCCCACGGCCAGAGCCCGACTATCGCCTTGAACAATTTGGAACCGGTAAAAGCATTGCCTGTAATCAATACGCGCTCTCCCGGCCTGATTTCGGTATTGATCGACGATACACACACCACGCCGTCGAGCCGGATAATACACAGATCACATAAACGCAAAATATCCTGTTCGGTTTTTTTCAAAATAATGCGATGCGGATCATAGCGGGCGATTTCCTGCTCCAGACGGCTCAACCCATTAACCAACCCCAATACCCGCTCAACCGAAGCCCGCCATTCTGCAACCTTGGCCATATTATCGACCGGCCAGGACATAGCCCCAGCCGCTTGCTGGAATGCCTGGGCCGATTGCATCAAAGCACCGAGCGTGATCCCCCCCAGAATATAGCGCGGCGCAGACACCAGAATCGGGAACGCCATCGACAACACCGAATAACCGGAAGTGAGCATGAACAGGTGCGACCACGCATGAGTTTGCCGCTGCCAAGCGTGAACAATATCCTTAAAAAGCGCGATAAATCTGGTCCTTTCATTGGCTTCACCATGCACCAGCGCAATCGCCAGAGAGTTTTCCCGCGCGCTGACCAAACCAAACCTGAAATTGGCTTCCACGGTTTGCCGGGCGTCCGTCGCCAGGGTATAGGGGCGGCCCAGCCACCAACCCAACGAAGAAGCACAAGCCGCATAGAACATAGCCAGCCAGACCAAATGCCCATAAATGGGCATTTCAAAGAACAGCAGATCAAGCGTAACGGTACCGGAAAGCGTCCAAAGAATTTTGGTAAAACTGATAAGGAGTAATACAGAATAGATTAAGGAGTGGCAAAGATCGATAGCGGCTTCGGTCGCAATGCGTATATCTTCGGCAATCCTGCCGTCAGGATTATCGTGCGCCCCCTCCCCCTGAATGTGTGTAACCAAGTAATGACGGCCATCGGTCATCCACTGGCTAATCAAGCGATGTGTTAACCAGCTTCGCCAATCGAGTTGCAAGCGCCGCTTAACTTTAAAGTGCGCGGTGGTAACCGCTATATTGGCTGCAAAAATCAGCACGATAAGAGCGATCTGGGTAAATAACCTGCTCATGGATCGCTGCTCAAGCGCATTGAAAAGATCCGCGCTCCAAATCGTGATAACGACGGCAATGCCGATCTGCATCACGGTGAGCATCAATAAAGCCAGAGCCAGACTGCGAATAGTGGACTTGTTTTCAGAATGCCAAAAAGGCCCGGCTAACCGAATGAATTGAATAAAAAATCCGTTTGAAATTTGCAAAGGAAAATCTCCTTATCTGGGTGAAATAACACATCAGGACGCGGTTTTTTATTATTCTAGTCCGTCCCGTCTTTTACTAGCCGACAATTCTAGTGGAATTTTTCCGGTTTTCACAACTTTGTAATCTAAATTAGTGTAAACGGGCTTTTTACCTTGGTTTTTCCGCGTATCTTTACACTTTAATATAAGGTGACATTTTATGTACCGGAGCCGGCTAATCCGTTTTATCTTACGAGCCAAACCCCGACGCCATCGGCCGGACTGGATTCAATTCATAGCCTTTTGTCGCCCGGCCAATAAACGTAAGCTATCCAGCACCTGCTGCAACACAATAGAGTCGCTATTGCGTGGAAAAACCATATAAGTCGGCAATCTGAATTGCGGACTGTCAGCTACATGAAACAATTTTCCGGCCTGGACTAAAGGCTCGGCCATGCGCGTGGGCAGGAAACATGAACCGCCGTTGCAGAGGATCAACTGCACGCCCAGCCAGCCGATATTAACCGTTTGGGGAGGACTTTCCAGGTCGGGATACCTGCTGCTGTGCAGCGCGTAAAACGCCGGTCCCCACTCCACGTAAATGTAATCGTCATTCGGCCAGGGTTTGTCGGGGTCGGTCGTGAACAGCGCCAGCGTTTCATCGAATAAATGCTCAATCTGAAGGCCGGGGCTATGTTGCGGCGTGTACATGATGCCGACATCCATCCTGCCCTCAACCAGTGAGCGCATTAAATCTTCTTCAAAGCCGATTTCGCTGCGAATGGAAATATCCGGCGCCTGCTTGCGCATCTCGCCAACCCATCTGGGCATCAGCTCTTCCCATAAGGCGATCCGTGTCCCCACGGTAATACTGGCGCGAAAACGGCTGGGCAAGCCAATATCATGCCGCGCCTGTTCCAATGTCAACAGCAGGGATTTGGCATGACGCAAAAAACGATGTCCTGAGAGCGTTAATACCGCGCCGGAGCGATTGCGCACAAACAGGGTAACGCCAAGATAGGCCTCCAATCTCTGTATTCGGGTGCTCACGGTCGATTGGGTGACATACAGCCTGCCGGCCGCTTCCAGAAAGCTGCCATTGGCGACCACGCTCAAAAAAGTTTTAATCTGATCTATGTCCATCCCATTAATATCGGATATATCGATATTAATGTCCAATAAAAATCGTTTGTCTAATACTCGACTAAGTTCCAATATTAGCCGCATCGAAACCGATGCCCTGAAAAAAAGCTGTCGGTAAATCATTCCTATCACTTTAAATGCCGGCGCTCTTAAGCCGCCTGGAGAAAAAATGTTTCATGTTCAGCAATCCTTGTCTAACAAGCATGACGTTATTTCCATCAGCCCGGACGATGAACATATTTTTGGACGACCCTTTTTACCGCTTCCTGAGCCTCGCATAACGCATTTAATAAGTTACGGCGTATTGCCGGTATTGGTTTTGGCATTGAGCGGTTGCCTTGCCGCAGCAATCAAACCGTCGGCAACTGATTTGCAGAAAATTCACTCGTTCCTGGTGATGCCGGTAGAATCGCCGCCCCTTGAGGTCATTCCCGACCTGATTGAAACCCGGAGCCCCGTTTACGAGCAGTTCCCGTTTCAAAGCATGCCTTTACCCTTGCTGCTGGAGAAAAAGATTTACCGGAATCCCGGAGGCGTGGCAATCGCCGGCTATGTCGGCAATGACGACGGCATGCCCGTAGCGGATTCCCACCCGGCGTTGGATGCAACTCACTTGGCACCGATAACCTCAGCCCAAGGCGACTGGTCGCCGACTCTGGCGCTGGCGCAGGAAGCCGTGTCGCAGCTAAAGGCAAAACAGGCCAAGGCGGTTATCAGCGATCATTACTACCCCCTTCCTATCGCGGAAAAAGACCGTGACGCAACGCCCGCCAACTGGCATAACGCGATTGGACAATGGTACAACCAGGACATATCGTCCGTTGATTACCGGCGGCTTGCCCCGGAACATGTCGATGCGGTATTGGAAGTGGGCATCGGTAACTATAGAATTTTTGACGCCCAAACCTCTTTGCAGGTGTTGGTCAAACTGGTCGACCCGAACACCCGGCAAGTCATCGGAAGAATCAACGCCAAAACCTATTCTGTCGAGGACTCGCCGCAAACCTTGCTCGACCATGACGCCGAAAAGTTCAAGCAGCTCGTCACCCTGATGGGCGCGCAACTGATTTCCCAGGATTTCAACGAACTCGGTCTACCGCTGAACATGCCTGTCCAACCAACCGTCGCGGATTCGCCCCATGACCATCGCCTACGCTAAACGCCTGCGCGGTTGGCGTTTCATCCTGTTTAATGTCGTGCTCAGCCTCGGGCACATGATCGTACTGTTCAATGTCGGCGCCTATATTGCGCTGCTGCCTCATGTTGCCGGCGACCTGGGCGGGGTATTATTTAGTTTTACCACCTGGGGCCAGACCTATTTCATCATTGCTTTGGCCCTGGCCTTTCCCATCGCCCGCTGGCTGTCGGGCTTTGTCGGCGGCTACCGACTGTTTGTCGCGGCGTTTGTCGTCTATGCCTTTGCTTCTTATCTGTGCGCCGTCAGCGATACCCTAGAATTGTTTGTTCCAGCCCGCATTCTGCTCGGATTTTCAGGCGGCGTTACGCTCTATACCGGACAGTCCCTGCTGCTGAAAGAATATTCCGATCAGCTGAAAATGTTGGGCTTGGGAATATGGGGCCTGGTTACGCTGATGCCTTTTACGATCAGCTTTCCGATAGGCGGCCTTATCGCCGACGAACTGGGCTGGCGTTACCTGTTTTACCTGAATGTCCCGCTTGCCCTGGCTATCGCCGGGATTACCGGCTCATTGCTTGCCGGGCGCGGATTTGAACACAAACCCGCGTATTTCGACGGCATCGGCTTTGCGCTGTTGGCATTGATTCTCGGCGGCGTGCAGACCATTCTGAACCAGGGCAATGATGTCGACTGGCTGGATTCGCCGCTGCTGTCCACGCTGTTGATCGTCCTGCTCGTGGCAGCGCCCTGTTTCATTATCTGGGAGCTCGATGAAGCCCATCCCGTCTTCAACCTGAGTCTTTTCGCCCACCGTAATTTTACGATAGGCGTGATTTGCCTGTTCATGGGATTCCTGTCCATCCAGGGACTTATGTCGGTGTTCATCGTCCAACTGCAAGTGTTGCTGGGCTATTCTTCATTCCTGGCCGGCATGGCTTACCTGCCGATGATCCTGCTTGCGGTTCCGGTAAATCTGTTGATGCACAAGCTGCCCCAAGGCCTGGATGCCCGCCTTTTGGCCTGCCTCAATCTTCTGGGGTTCTCTGCTACCTTTTTCTGGATAGGCCTGTTCGATGATCCCGGCTCATTCGACCGGCTTTTTTGGCCCATGTTGCTGCTCGGCTTTTTTCTGGGCTGGTTTTTCACCCCGCTGACCAAACTAACACTGCACGGGCTGCATGGCGATAAACAGATACGCGCGGCCGAAGAAGCGGGATTCCTGCGGCTTGCCGCCGGTGCAATCGGCATCACTCTGCAAGGGGTCGTGCTGTTTCGCCGCACGCCTTTTCATCGTCTTGATCTTGCGGATCATTTCGGCGGGCGGCAGTTCGCCTCCATCGATGCGATGCAAGGATTTTCTTCGCGGCTGGCCACCGCAGGCCTCGATAAAAGCAGGGTCAACGGCGAGCTTATTGCCGTCATCAAGCAACAATCGACCCTGCTGGCATTAAACGATGCTTTTCTGCTGGCAAGCTACCTGTTCATCGGACTGGCTGGGCTGGTGTGGCTGGCTTCCCCCACCTACCAAGCGCCTCATCCAACGCCGAAGCAGGAACAGGCGGACATCCGGTCCGAAGAAATAATCGAGGATTTATGACGCGTCGATTCATGCCAAATCAACCGTTTCTTATTGGGTGCTACGCTGGGCTTACGCTCATGATATCCGGTTGCGCCTGGATACCGCCCGGAGACAAGCCCGCCGAATTCCTGAACACCCCATCAATGGAACACGCGTTATCCCATGCAGGCCGGAGTGAACTCGGACATTGGCCGCATGAACACTGGTGGCGGGAATTCGGCAACGCCGAACTCAACAACCTGATGGCTACCGCTCTAAAGGATAGTCCCAGCCTGAAAGCGGCAGCAGCCCGCTTGCGTCAGGCGCAGGCATTGGTGCGCGTCGAGGGCGCGAGGCTGCTGCCGTTCCTGGATGCGGCGGCGGGCGTGGAAACAGGGCACTTTTCGGGTAACGGTTACAACGTGGCCCTGCGTGGAGAGAATATCGTTGCGGCTTTCATCACGCCCTTAAGCTTACGCTACCAGTTTGATTTCTGGGGAAAAAACCGCGCTCTACTGGAAGCGGCGCTGGGCGAGGCGGAAGCCGAGAAAGCGGAACAAGCCGGAGTCCTGCTTCAACTGACCGGCTCGATTGCGCGATCCTACATCCATGGCATAGCGTTGCGGCAGCAGCTCGATCTGGCGCATGCCATGGTTGAGTTACGGCGCGGCTTGCTCGATATCGACGAGACCAGACTGCGGCTGGGACTGGATTCGGCCGATCAAGCGAAGCAGGCGGCCATTGAATTGGAACAGGCCAACAAACGAGAAGCCGGATTACGGGATCAGTTGAATATTCAGCGCAACCTGCTGGCCCGGCTGATCGGCGGCGGCCCGGATTCGGCTAAAAACTTGTTCGGCGACACAGCGATCAAAGCGGAAAAAATACAGCTTCCGGCGAAGCTGCCGTTGGAGTTGCTTCGTCATCGGCCGGACCTTGCTTCGGCCTTGTACCGGGCCGAGGCGTCGGCGCAACGGATCAAGGCCGGCAAAGCCGCCTTCCTGCCGACAATCGACCTGACGGCGTTCGTCGGCGTCAACGCCCTCAGGTTTACAACGCAAGGGGCAAGTTCTCTGGCCAACCTGCTGTTCTCCGGCTCCAGTTTTTCCTACGGAATCGCGCCGGGCCTGCGCCTGCCCTGGTTCGAAGGCGGGCGCCTGCGCGGCGAATTATCCGCGCAACGGGCGGAATACGACGGCGCGGTCGAACTATACAATGAAACTCTGCTGCATGCGGTACAGGAGGCGGCCGACAGCCTGAGCCGTTGGCGGCAGACGCAGGCCATCCTCGAAGCGCAAGGCCGCTTGCTGTCTGCGCAACACGAAAACCTGGATCTTGCTCAACAACGGTTTCGTAGCGGCCTGGATGATCGCCGGGCGTTGTTGGCGCATCAACATGCCGTACTGAGCCAGGAATACGCCTTGAAGGCTCTGGAAGCGGACCAGCGGGCCGCTGTCGTCGATTTGGTGGAAGCCTTAGGCGGCGGGTACGTGAACGACCTTAAAACGCCCGAACAGACACCCGAGCCAAAACAGTCCGGCTGGTTGCCATGGCGGATTTAATCGAAGTCGTGGGTGATTCTATCTTTAAGACACCCACGCCTCGTGAAGAAGGGGCAACGCAAAGACTGTGGAATGTAGGCTTCGCCTGCAAGCGCAAGCAAAGCTTGCACTCCGGCGGCAATAACCGTGTTCAAGTCATCATGGCTTGCCCCGGAGCGGAAACGAGATGGATTTTACAACTTTCACGACAACACCTATGAAAAATCATCCCAAGACTATTCGTACCCGCCGCAACCGTTATTTATTATCCGTTGCGCTGGTAACGGCTGTATGCGCTTTAATTTATACCGGTTATTGGTGGCGCTACTGCCGCTTCCGGGTTGTAAGCAATAATGCGTTCATCAGCGGCAACCTTATTCCTGTGGAGGCTGATGCGACGGGTATCGTCACCCAGGTCCTGGTCGAGGAAAGCCAATATGTGAACAAAGGCGATCTGCTGGTCCGTCTCGATGAGCATCGCGCGCAGACCGTTTTAGGCCAAAGCCGCGGCGAACTGGGGCAGGCAGTGCGCAAGATAGGCGCTGTTTTTGCGACACACCGGCAAATGTGTCAAAAATTGATCGCTCATTCGGCCCGGCTGGACAAGGTGCGCCACGATGTGCTTCGATTACGGCAGGCGCTGCCAAGCGGTTCCGTATCCGAGCAGGCCATGCAAAATGCCGAGGACCAGATGGCGGCTCTGGAAGCCGAGATGCGGGAGGCCGAGGCCAAGCTCAAATCCGTGGAAGCCAAAGTGGGAGGGACTGACAGGACCCTGCACCCCGACGTAGAAGCGGCCAAATATAAATACATCAGCGCCTATCTTGACTATTCGCGGCAGCAAATCCATGCTCCGGTTTCAGGCTATGTGTCCATGCGCAAGGTCCAGGTCGGCAACCGGGTTCAGCCCGGCGATCCGTTAATGACGCTTGTGCCGCTCGAACACCTTTGGGTAGAGGCGAACTTGCGGGAGACCGAAATAGCGAAGGTGCGTCCCGGCCAACCGGCGGAGATTACCGTCGACCTGTACGGAAAGAGCCAGATCTATCATGGAACGGTAGAAGGTTTGGTACCCGGTACCGGCAGTGTTTTCGCCTTATTACCCCCGAACAACGCCGCCGGAAATTTTATCCATATCGTCGAACGCATCCCCGTGCGCATCGCATTGAGGGAAGACGAGATAGTAAAAAATCCGATTCGACCCGGACTTTCAACCACGACCTCAATCGACGTCAGAAAATCGGAGCAGCCTCCGGGCGCGTCGCTTGCAGCAATTTCCACCCAAGAATACCGGACCGACATCTACAATGATGAACTGGCCGATGCGCAAGCCGAGGCTGAAGAGATCATTAGGAACAATTTAGTTCAAAACAACGATACGGTTGAGCCAAATTGCAAAGCTCCCGAATCAGTAAGCGCTAAAAATGCTAACGCGCCGCAATAATACTGCGCGTCAGGCGGATGATGGCGGCGTATCGCCGGACAGCATTGACAGATCGACGTTGAAGCCGAAACGGGCCGCGTCAGCCAATGTGTATTTGTCCAGCACAGCCATGAATGCGCGCTGCGCCTCATATAAAGTAGCCTTGAGGAAACAATTGCGGGTGAGCCGGCACTGGTTGGTCGTGGCGTCGAAGCACTCCACCAGATTCATGTTCAGTTCCGTCAACCGCACCACTTCGCCCACGCCTATCGTGTACGCGGGCCGGGCCAACTGGATACCGCCGCCCTTGCCCCGGGTCGTCATAATGAATCCCTGGTTGGCCAGGCTATTCGCCACCTTCACCAAATGGTTGCGGGAAATTTGATAATACTCGGCGATCTCTGAAATCGTCGCCATACCCGGTTCCGGCAGGCGGGCAAGATAAATCAGCAGGCGTAGTGAAAGATCGGTGAATTGCGTAAGCTGCATAGTTGATACTCCTTCAAATCAAGCCCGCTTTTCAGTTAATGCTTAAAAAAACTGAAAGATAGAGCTTGACGATTTAATAATCGGACAATAAGATACATTATAAATACATCTTATACCCACAAGTTGCCACAGCGCCTTTGCAAGCTGTGACTTTTAAGATGCATTTTAAACACCTTTTTAATTATTTGGAGAAAAATATGTCACAACAAGAATCCTTGTACGAGAAATTGGGCGGCGAAGCCGCCGTCAATGCCGCCGTCGATATTTTTTACCGCAAAGTGTTGAGCGACGACCGCATCAGCTCTTTTTTCGAAGGCGTGAATATGGAAACTCAGGCAGCAAAACAAAAATCATTCCTGACCATGGCTTTCGGCGGACCGCACAATTACAGCGGCCTGGATATGCGTCGCGGTCATGCCCACTTGGTCGAGCGCGGCCTGAATGACAGCCATGTCGATGCGGTGATCGAAGACCTCGGCGCGACGCTTCGCGAGTTGGGCGTAAAAGAGGAGCTGATAGCCCAGGTTGCCGCCATCGCCGAAAGCACACGAAACGACGTGCTGAACCGTTAAGGGCTTGGTTAAAAACTTCCCGAAATCACTATTTTCGGCCTAAACCGTTCGTGCTGAACCCTTAGACTACGTTCAGGAGAGCCTTGTCGAAGGGCGAACGGAAAAATTTTACCCGCCCGATGTCGGGAAATGAACTAACCAAATCCTAAGTCTTGACCCTAGAAACAGGTGCGCCGCCATGGCTAATATTCGTTATGCAAAAGACAACTTCGAACTGGGTGAAAACCAATCCGTTCTGGATTGTTTAACCGACCGCGGTGTACCCGTTCCTTTTTCCTGCCGCAGCGGCGTCTGCCAGACCTGCCTGATGCGCGCCACCGGAGGCACTAAGCCGCCTGAGGCTTCGCAGCAAGGCTTGAAAGATACGCTGAAGCTCCAGAACTATTTTCTCGCTTGCGTTTGTCATCCTGACACGGATCTTGAAGTCGCGCTGCCTGACGACGACATCCAGGCGGTTATTCCGGCCACCGTCAAAAGCCTGAAATTGCTCAATTCGGAAATCATATATGTCGCTCTCGAATGCCATGCGCCGATCGATTACCGGGCCGGTCAATTCATCAACCTGTTCCAGAATCAGTCGGTTGGCCGCAGTTACTCGCTGGCCAGCGTGCCGCATGAAGACGACCACCTTCACCTCCATGTCCGCCGCCTGCCGCAAGGCCGGGTAAGCGGCTGGATACATGAGGAATTGCGTCCCGGCCAGACGGTCCAGATTCGCGGTCCCGGCGGCGACTGTTTTTACACGCCCGGCAATGCCGAACAGGGCCTGGTTCTGATCGGCACCGGTTCCGGGCTTGCGCCGCTCTACGGCATCATCCGCGACGCTTTCAGCCAGGGTCATACCGGCCCTATCCGATTATTCCACGGCAGCCGCGACCAAAACGGACTCTACCTGACCGGAGAGCTGCGCGATCTGGTCAGGCAATACCCGAATTTCGATTATATCCCCTGCCTTTCAGGCGGAGACGTAGCCCATCATTTTGCTGCCGGCCGGGTTCATGACGTGGCTTTTCGGCACATCCCCAACCTGAAGAACTGGCGTGTGTTTCTTTGCGGGCATCCTGAAATGGTCAAAACCGCCAAGCGGAACGCCTTTATGGCCGGCGCATCGATGAAGGATATTTATGCCGATGCGTTCAATGTCAGTCAGTCTTCGACCTGACTGTTTAGTTGACCGGAAACGATCGAATGAACAACAAGAGAATCAGGTGAAACATGCCAAGCCAGACCGCATCATCAGCACGGAAGACTGTTGCTTATTTGCCTCAGGTATCGACGTGCGCTCAAAACCTCGAAAAAAACAAAACGGACATCCTCCACTTTGCCAATCAACACGATCTTGGGAAAGTACATTTTACTGAAGAGATTGTCGCGGGCGGCATCCCTTGGCGGGAACGCCAAATCGCCAGATTGTTGGGCGAATTGCAAGCCAACGATGTCATCATCGTGACCGAACGCTCTCGATTGGGCCGCAGCATGCTTGAATGCATGGAAATTTTATCGCTGGTAACATTCAAAGGAATCTACGTCTATTCCGTCAAAGGCAATTGGCAACTCGATCAAAGCCTTCAAAGCAAAATATCACTGGCATTTTCGATGGCGACAGAGATTGAGCGGGATTTGATTTCCTATAAAATCAAGAAAGGCTTGTGTAGAAAAAAAGCACAAGGGATCAAGATTGGCCGCCCGAAAGGTCCCGGCAAGAGTAAACTGGACGCCTTTCGGGCGGAAATAGAGCGCCTGCTGGAAAACGGCATGACCAAGAAAGCCATCGCGGAGCGCTACAACACCACCGGAGCTAATTTGTCTAATTGGATGAAAAAACACGGCTTGAAGAAGACAAAAATCAGCCGGTTTTCTAAATCCTAGCATCCTTCGTTTATCACAACCTACACTACTCTCCCTGGAACCGGCTTATGCCCCGTGTCGTTGCCTTATATCGTTATCCAGTAAAAGGTTTCACGCCCGAAGCGTGCAACGTTGTCGACGTCCTCGATGAAGGCCGAATCGCCGTCGACCGGGTTCTCGGCTTCCGCTTCGCCAATTCAACCGCAACGGATGACGCCTGGAGTAAAAAGCACGAATTCATTGCCCTGGTAAACACGCCCGGCATAGCTCGCCTTCGACTCCGCTTTGACCATAAGGCGCTCAGATTAAGCATCGGCTTGGATAACACCGTTTTGGTCAATGACGTTCTGGATCAACAAGGCCGCAAGAACATTGCCGCCGCTATCGAAAAGTATGTGCTCAAGCTGGACGAAAATCCGCTTTCCGCTCACCCGGACCGGCTGCCGTTGCGATTGGTCGGCAACGGCGTTACGCCCCGCTATCAGGACAGCGAGGCGGGCCAGATAACGCTGCACAGCCGCGCGAGCTTGGCGGCTGTCGGCGACGCCGTCGGCGACCACGATCTCAGCGAGCTTCGTTTCCGCTCAAACATCGTTATCGACGGCCTGGCTGCCTGGGAAGAGCAAAGCTGGACGGAGCGCAAGATTCGTATCGGCCAAGTTGACTTCGTCGTTGCGATGCCGAAGACCCGATGTCTTGCTACCCAGGCGAATCCCAGCTCCGGCAAACGGGACTTGCCGATCCTTAAAACCCTGACCCGTGCTTTTAATCAGGACAAGCCGACTTTCGCAATCGCGATGATTCCCTGCGGCGCGGGAGGTCAAATCCAAGTCGGCGATAAAGTCAGCCTGCTTGATTGACAAGCCGGAAAAGCCGGTTGGTCCATGCCTAGAAAGCGCTGATTCCATTCTTCGGTCTCAGCACCAGTATCTTGCCAAGCGATTGGAGCCTTACCAACTCCTCAAGCGCCAATCCTGATTGATCGAAAAGGCTTTGCCATTCAGAAAGCGTTCTTTCCCTACCTCGGGTAGCCATGAACATCTGCATATCGAAAGCCGTACTGGAAAAGTCGGCGCTCAATTCCGAAACAACCAGTTCCATCAGTGCAATGCGGGCACCGGTACCGGCACTTGCAGTGCTCAGATTGCGCAGCACTTTGACGCAGTTCGCGTCATCCATCCCATGCAGAACGGCGCTCAGCAAGTAGATGTCTTTATCGCTTTTGGCTGCGGGAGCCGAATCGAGCAAGTTCCCGGCTTGGAAGGTTAACCGGGACAGAAGAGTCGGCGATTCTTTGCCAATCCAATGGCTTGCCGCCGTTTGAACAACCCGGTTCCGGTCAAACACCAAAGCCGTGAGATGCGGATACCGCTTTAACAGGGCCAATGATTTACTTCCGTTCGAGCCGCCAACATCGATGATTCGATCAAACCGCCGCCAATCGAAGTCGGTAGCGAAACTGTCGCCGGTCAATGCGCCAACACTGTCCATGGCGCGGGCAAACAGCGCATCGAATTCGGCATGGTCGTCCATGTAGGCATAAAGTTCCCGGCCGTGAGAAAGCTGGAACGGAACGTCCCCGCTACGCACTCCATGCTCCAGTTGCTCATACCAGGGCCCGCTCATCTCAATCGAGTTGTGCATCAGGATCATGGCTCTGACATTCTTCGGGTTGTCTTCCCGCAAATAAGCGGAAAGCGCATTGTTTTTGAAGACCCGCGGCGACACTTCATCAAATATCCCCATGGACGCCAGCATGCGCAGCAAACGGTAAAGCGCGTCCGGTTGTGCAAAGACGCGCGCCGCAACCGCTTCAACGGCCAGAGACTCATCCGCCAGCACGGATGCTATGTCCAGGCGTGTGGCGACATAAAGCACCCGAGACTGCCAAAACGCCGAACCGATCTGGATGAGCCGGAATGGCGGCGGCGTGATCTTGTTGGGAATATTCTGTAGCCAGGCCGCAAGCTTCATCAGTTTTGCAAAGCGGCGAACCGCACCTGAATTTTTTTGTAACGACATCGGAAGTCTCCCGTTATTCCGTCGTTGTCGGCATCAAGCCGGCAAAAAACAGACGGCCATTGAACCCAGCCAATTCTTCAAGAAATGCTGCATCCATTGCTTTCCCCCTCTGCTCTTCAAAAACATCTTTCAGCAGCATGGGCATCATAGCCAGACTGACAAACGCCATCCTCACAATGTCCGGGTCTAATGAAGCGGTGACATGCCCGGCGGATTTCAGGTCTTGCACTTTCTGGGCGCCGCGTGTGCGCCCGCGCTCCAATAGCTGCTGGATAAAGCGCCTCCCCGGTCCTTGGTTAAGCGCCAGAATTTTCAGAATCAGCTTCGGAAACTCAGGGTATTTGGACATCGTTTCGTAATACAGCCTGAAGAAGTCTTCAAACCCATTAACGGAGTCCAGCATTTGTCCGTCCAAGGCCTTAAGCAGCGGATTCAGGGTATCGCGGATCATCTCTTCGTACAGGCCTTCCTTGTTGCCAAAGTAGTAACGGATCATCGAAATATTGGCGTCGGCCTTTTCTGCGATCAGGCGGGTCGTGACCTTGTGATATTCGTCGGACAAAAAACTGTCGAGAGCGGCTTTGAGCAGCCGTTCACGCACGGGATCGGGAGTAAACTCGGGGGCGCTAAACATCACATTCTCCAGTAGCAGATAGTGAATTTAGATTAGCAGTTGCAAATCGCCGTCACCAGAAGTTTCGTCAATCAACTTAGGCGGTTTGATTGAGCGCTTTTCTACATTAGCGCCTTACGAAATCGCCGCCAAGACCGCTACGGACTTTGTTGATCGCAGTGAGCGATAGCGCCAGCCTTGTTTATCTGCAATCTCCTTTGCGAAAACCCTTTAAACACGCTTTCCTGAAAATTTGTTTCGATCTATCTTTTGTCAATACCGGAAACCGTCGCCTGGATTTTCCCGGCTAATGACGCAACCGCATGTTCTGTCACTTTTTCATGACTGCCTTTCAGCTCAATGTCATAGCGGGCAACGGCCGTCTGTTTTTTAACGTCTATTAAATAAACCCATAAATAAGAAAATAGAAAGCTGGGTTTGCTGTGCTGGCTGACGATTATCCAGTCTGCGCCGAGTCGCCGGCCTAATTGCGCAGCCAGATCATGAAAACGGAATAGATAGCCAAAACTGTCATTTGCGGCTTTTTGCATGCCGGTTTCGACAGGAACGATCTCGTAAGCATCTATTTGGCTTAACGCCTTGCTCAACAAGGGGGCCATCGATGCGGTCCGTTTCAGTTCCGCCGGCGCATTGGGCAAGGAGGTGATGTCGTTTAGCTCGAAATCAAGCACGGCAATCCGTGTCGCAGCAGTCGCCGCATCGGTTAACAAGACGCTAAAGACTAGAATGAAAAGAACCAATTTATTGATGTTCATGAGCGAACTCCTCTATTTAATGAGCGGTTAAATCGCATTCAAGGCCGCCGATTTGAGCGATTGCCAGCCGTGCCTTATCTCTTTGGCTAATGGTTTTAGGATACGGTCATTAATAACTTCCCGATATGGATCGGGTAAAATTTTTCCGTTCGCCCTGAGCTTGTCGAAGGGTGGACGGAAAAATTTCGACCTACCGCGTCAAGCCGACCATGCTTCGACAAGGCCTTTAGTCCTGAGCGTAGTCGAAGGGTCAGCACGAACGGCTTGACGATAGAAGACAGTGATTTCGGGAAGTTATTTTTAACCAAATCCTTAGTTACATACAATGTTGCAACCCTATCGATAGCGCTTGAATGCTTACCCCTGAATTTGGTTTTTGTGTAAGCCGATAAAGTCCTGCATGCCGAGCGTCGCAATGACATTCAGCTCGTCGTCAAGAATCTCGTAGAGAACGCCGTCGCTGCCGCGAATGCTGAAAAAGACGATAACATCGATATCGCCGCCGCCCTCCCGATGCGGTTCATCGCTGGGCAAGCTGACGGTGTAACTGCCGACCGCCCGTATTTCCTTGAGCTCTCCATCGGCTTTGTAAATGCGATGTTCTCCCTGGATTACGAAGAGATTATTCAGGGCTTTATGCCTGTGCAAGACGATCTGCTGACCCGCGGCAAACTTAAACAGCGCGTCGATGATTTTGTTATGTTCGTCGATATCCAGAATCGAATAGTGCAAATGGTCGAAACCCGCCAGGCTTTGCCATTGGATGTGGCTGTCGTCGAAAAAATGTTTGGGCATGTGTGCGTCCTCTTGAAAGAAGTTGTAAATAGGTAGTTTTTGCCGAACTGATCAGACAACTACAGCTTATGCACTATCCGGTTTGTCGTAAGCAGACATTTGCCCGAAAAACACGGGCAATTTGCCCGCTTGTCGGACGATGCTTTTCAGCGGGGTTGCCGACCATTAGAATGCAACGCTCCGGGCTTCACTCACACAGGCATACCATGAATCTACAACTGCATTTGCTGTACCGTATCGCGATGGTTGCCTTGCTGTGCCTGCTGGTGATCGCATCCTATTCGCTGTACCAAAGCCACCGGCAGGCCGAACAAGCGACAAAGCAGATGGCCGAAGGTCTGGGCAGGCAGCTGGAGTCCCAATTGATGCTGATCGAGGCCGGCATTGGCCGCACCAATCCGTTTCCCGATTTCGAGTTATGGAAGCAAAACGGCAGCCAGCCCGGCATTTGCGTAGCTTATGCGGCTGCCGTCAGTGCGGCGTCGCACAGCGTATGCAACGGCGCAAAAACGGTGGATGCCGATTGGCCGGCAGGCTTTGAAACGATTTACCGGCGGATTTTTAATCCCGGCCGGCCGGCGCTGCGCTCGATTATGCTGCGTGGCAGGGTCTACGGCTCGCTAACGGTGACGCCTAGCGCCGAGCTGGAAATAGCGGAAGCCTGGAACAAAACCCGCAACCTGATGACGCTGTCCACCGTTACGGTTTCGGCGGTCTGCCTGCTGGTCTATCTGAGTATCAGCAGGGCCTTGAAACCGGCGCAAACCATCGTCGCCGGTTTGGAAGACATGGAAACAGGCCGTCTGGCTTACCGCCTGCCGCCGTTTGAACTGAATGAATGGCAACGTATTGGCTCAGCGATCAACCAGTTGGCGGCCAGTCAGCAACAGCTGCTGGAAGAGCGGCAAAAGCTGGTCGTGAAATCAATCAATGTTCAGGAAGAAGAGCGCCGTTATTTGGCCAGGGAACTGCACGATGAGTTCGGCCAATGTCTGGCGGCTATCAACGCCGTTGCTGCGTCCATCAAACAAACGGCGGCACAGCAATGCCCAGACTTGGTCGATGAAGCCGATCACATCAGCCGCATCACCGCGCATATGCTGGGTAGCGTGCGCGACTTGCTCGGCCGGCTGCGTCCGGCCGAGTTCGACGAGTTAGGCTTGGCCGCCAGCCTCAACAGCCTGGTTGCAGGCTGGAATGGGCGTGGCGGCGGCAAGACCCGCTACCGTTTAAGCATCGACGGCAATTGCGCAGCATTGCCGGAAGCCCAGGCGGTAACCTTGTTTAGGATCACCCAGGAATGCCTGACCAATATTTCCAAACATGCGGCGGCATCCGGCGTCGGCATTGGCGTAACTATCAGCCCGGAGGCGGCGGTTTTGACCGTCAAAGACGATGGCATCGCCACGGAATTACCGTTTACCGATACCGGCGGCATCGGCTTATTGGGCATCCGTGAACGGGCCGCCGCTTTGCACGGACGACTGAACTTGGCGATTGCAGAGCCTCACGGCCTGATCGTTGAAGTCCGGTTGCCGATGACTGAGGCGAGCATATGATCAGCATTCTGCTGGTCGACGACCACGCCATCGTCCGCGAAGGCTACCGCTCTTTGCTGGCAAAGCAGCCCGGTTTGCAAGTGGTTGCGGAAGCGGGCGATAGCGCTCAGGCTTATCGGTTGTTCAAGGAATTCCAGCCGGATCTGGTAATTACCGACATTTCCCTGCCCGGCAGCAGCGGCCTGGAACTGATTGCCCGTATCAGGCAACGCCGCGCCGATGCCAAAATCCTGGTGTTCAGCATGCATCAAAACCCCGGTTTTGCTGGGCAGGCCATGCGGGCCGGGGCCTTGGGCTACGTGACCAAAAGCAGCCCGCCCGAGGAGTTGTTACGCGCGATACACGAGGTATATGCCGGCCGGCACGCCTTGAGCGCCGACATCGCCCAGGCCTTGGCCCTGGAAAAACTCGGCAGCGAACGTATCGCGCTGGAAACATTGACGGTGCGTGAATTCGAGATACTGCGTTTGCTGGTCGACGGGCGGAGCAACGATGAAATTGCCCAAACCCTGAACATCAGCCCAAAAACCGCGGGTAATTGCCATTACCTGATCAAGCGCAAACTCGGCGTTGCCAGCGATATTGAATTGACGCGGCTGGCGATTAAATTGAATGTGCTGAATCTTTTGGAGTTGTCCGCCCCCGGTTGATTCTTTTAATTGATAGCCAAAAAAGTCAGCGCAATGCCGGCTTCTCCGCGATCTTCCTGTAAACGGCACAGCCTAATCACTCTGAGGCATTGGCTCGCTCTGCACCCTCTCCTTCTTTTGTAAACCACTCAGATCGCTTACAGCCCTGCCAAAATATTATTATTTTAATATTTCAAACATTGTTGTATAGTTAACCTATGGATAAACAACTTGCTACAACACTTTTTGAATCGCTGGCCTCCGGCATCCGGCTGGATGTCTTCCGGCTGCTGGTTAAACATGCGCCCGACGGTCTGGTTGCCGGAGAAATCGCCTCGTTATTGGCCCTGCCGTCAACCAACCTGTCGTTTCACCTGAAAGCGATGACCCATGCCGGCTTGATCAACGTCACCCAGGAAGGACGCTACCAGCGTTACCGGGCCAATTTAACCGTGATGCAGACGCTGATCGATTATCTGACCGCCGAATGCTGCACCGGTCATCCCGAGCATTGTTTCGATGCCGGTTCGGCGTCAACCTGCTGCGACACCGACTAATTTCTTTGATCCACTACATGAACCAACCACTATGAACGTCCTATTTCTTTGTACCGGCAACTCCTGCCGTTCCATCCTCGGCGAGGCCACCTTCAACCATCTGGCGCCTGAAGGCTGGCGGGCGATGAGCGCCGGCAGCAAGCCCACCGGACAGGTGCATCCGCGTTCGCTGGCACTGCTAAACCGGGAAGGCATCTCGACCGAAGGCTATTACAGCAAATCATGGAACGACCTGCCGGTAACGCCCGACATCGTGATCAGCGTCTGCGGCAACGCCGCCAACGAGACCTGCCCGACCTATCTGGGCCCGGTGCTGCGCAGCCATTGGGGCGTCGAAGACCCCGCCCACGTTACCGGCAGCGAAGACGAAATCAACGCTTCGTTCATGACCGCTTACCGCATCCTGCGTCATCGCATCGAGCAATTTCTGGCCTTACCGCTGGATGAATTGCAGCAAGACCGCGAGCGCCTGAAAGCCGAGCTGGACCGTATCGGCACCCTTCTACCCTAATTTTAAGGAGTTTGTCATGGCGACAATTCAAGTATTTGACCCTGCATTGTGTTGCAGCACCGGCGTCTGCGGCGTGGACGTCGATCAACAGTTAGTCGGCTTTTCCGCCGATGTGGACTGGGCCAGGCAAAATGGCGCAAATATCGAGCGCTACAATCTGGCGCAGCAACCTATGGCCTTTGCCGAAAATTCCGTAGTCAAAGGATTTTTGGAGCGTTCGGGCGCCGAGGCCTTACCGTTGATTCTGGTCGACGGCGAAGTCGCGTTAGCCGGCCGCTATCCCAACCGTACCGAACTGGCCCGCTGGGCCGCCATCACCGTGGAAGAAAAAAGCCAGTCCGGTTGTTGCAGCGGCAGTAGCTGCTGTTAACTCATTATTGGAGATACGCCGATGAGCGATTGCAAATTTCTCGAGCAACCGCCCCGCTTTTTGTTTTTTACCGGCAAGGGCGGCGTCGGAAAGACATCAATCGCCTGCGCCACGGCCATACAACTGGCGGATGCAGGGCGACAGGTACTGCTGGTCAGCACCGACCCGGCGTCCAATGTCGGCCAGGTATTCGGCGTCAGCATCGGCAACCGGATCACCGCCATTGCGTCGGTACCGGGCCTGGCGGCACTGGAAATCGATCCGCAAGCGGCCGCGCAAGCCTACCGTGACCGTATCGTCGGCCCGGTGCGGGGGATATTGCCGGACTCGGTCGTTAAAGGCATAGAAGAACAGCTGTCCGGTGCCTGCACTACCGAGATAGCGGCATTCGACGAGTTTACCGCGTTATTGACCGATTCAACGCTAACCGCCGCTTACGATCATATCGTTTTCGACACCGCACCGACAGGCCACACCATCCGGCTCCTGCAACTGCCCGGCGCCTGGAGCGGCTTTCTGGAAGAAGGCAAAGGCGACGCCTCCTGCCTTGGCCCGCTGGCCGGACTTGAAAAACAGCGCGCACAGTACAAGTCCGCCGTCGATACGCTGGCGGATGAGACATGCACCCGGCTGATTCTTGTGGCCCGCGCCCAGCAAGCCACCTTGCGCGAAGTCGCACGCACGCATGAAGAACTGGCGTCGATCGGCTTTCAGCGCCAGTATCTGGTCATCAACGGCATCCTGTCTCATATCGAGACCGCCAACGACCCGTTGGCCGCGGCTATTTACCAGCGCGAACAATCCGCACTGCAAGCCATCCCCGAAGTCTTGCAGGCCTTGCCTTGCGATAAAGTCATGCTGAAGCCGTTTAACCTGATGGGCGTGGACGCCCTTCGCCAACTGCTGTCTGACGCGCCGGTCCAAGGGCAAATCATTGTCGATTCTCCGATCGAGATTAACCAACCCAGTCTTTCAGCGCTGGTCGATGACATAGCGGTCGACGGCCACGGCCTGATCATGCTGATGGGCAAAGGCGGAGTCGGCAAAACGACGCTGGCCGCCGCGCTGGCCGTTGAATTGGCGCGTCGGGGACTGCCGGTGCATCTGACCACCTCCGATCCGGCCGCGCATTTGAGCGAAACCCTGAACGGCGCATTGGATAATCTAACCGTCAGCCGGATCGACCCGCACGTCGAAACCGAACATTACCGCCGACATGTGCTGGAAACCAAGGGCAAACGGCTCGACGACCACGGCCGAGCGTTGCTGGAAGAAGACTTGCGTTCGCCCTGCACCGAGGAAATCGCCGTCTTCCAGGCTTTCTCCCGCATCATTCGCGAGGCCGGCCATAAGTTCGTGGTGATGGACACCGCACCGACCGGCCATACCTTACTGCTGCTGGACGCCACCGGCGCGTATCATCGTGAAGTGTCGCGCCAGATCGGCGACTCCGGTCTGCATTACAGCACGCCGATGATGAAATTGCAGGACACCAAACAGACCAAGGTGCTGATTGTCACCTTGGCGGAAACCACGCCGGTGCTGGAAGCCGCCAACCTGCAAGCCGACTTGCGCCGGGCAGGAATCGAACCTTGGGCCTGGGTGGTCAACAGCAGCGTTGCGGCTACGACCGTGCATTCGCCGCTACTGCGCCAACGCGCCGCCAATGAATTGCGGGAAATCGAGGACGTAGCCGACAAATATGCCCCGCGCTACGCCGTCGTGCCGCTGCTTAGAGAAGAACCTGTGGGTGTTGCACGCTTGCTTGAATTGATCAGTAACAATCGAATCAATCCTGAACGCTGACATGACTCAAAAAAGCTACAACGTTCTGTTTATCTGTACATGGAATTCGGCTCGCAGCATCATGGCTGAAGCCATCCTCAATCAGATGGGCAACGGATATTTTCGGGCGTTTAGCGCCGGCAGTCACCCCATCGGTGAAGTCAATCCGTTATCCATCCATCTGCTGCAAAGCCTTAATTACGATACAGTCGGCCTGCGCAGTAAACATTGGGATGAATTCATCTCCGACGGTGCGCCCCACTTTGATTTCGTTTTCACGGTCTGCGACAAGACCGCCGGCGAACCTTGCCCGGATTGGCCCGGTCAGCCAATGCCGGCCCAATGGGGTGTCGAGGATCCTGTAAGATTCTTTAGATCTGTCGAGCAACAACAAAAAGCCTTCTTTATTACTTATTTATTGCTCAAGCGGCGTATATCGCTATTTTGCAGCCTGCCGATCGACAAATTGGACGCGATAACCATTAAACGTCACATCGACGACATCGGTCTTGTGCATGAAACAGGCGTCTAAAATCGTCAGCCTACAAATTTAATTTCCCGGAGCATTCGCTATGAAACGATTCCATATACACATCGCCGTTAATGATCTTGAAGAGAACATCCGTTTCTACACGGCGTTATTCCAAACTGAGCCCGGCATTTTAGAAACCGATTACGCCAAATGGATGCTGGACGATCCGCGCATCAACTTCGCCATTTCCAGCAGGGGACGGAAACCGGGACTGGATCATTTGGGCATACAGGTAGAATCGAGCGCTGAACTGGATAGCGTGGAACAAAGCTTAACCGCAGCGGCCTTACCTGTCGCCGCCCAAATGCAAGCCGCCTGCTGTTATGCGCAATCCGATAAATACTGGACGGTTGATCCGCAAGGCATCGCCTGGGAAGCTTTCCACTCATTGGATGCCATTCCGATGTTTGGCGAAGATCAGGTCGTACAACTTGAACCGGCCCCGGCCTGTTGCAAACCGGCATGACACCAAACAACCCCTTGCAAAAGCAAAGCGCAAGCCACATTATTCGGAGACCCTGATGAACCCACCCAACTGCCCCAATGCCCGCTTATCTTTTCTTGACCGCTACCTGACGCTATGGATTTTTATCGCGATGGCGATCGGCGTCGGCATCGGTTTTCTGTTTCCGGCCGAGGTCGTCGAGGTCAATAACGCCGTGTCGGTCGGCGCCACCAATATCCCGATTGCCGTCGGCTTGATCCTGATGATGTATCCGCCGCTGGCCAAAGTGCATTACGAAGAACTGGGCGATGTGTTTCGCAATTGGCGGATATTGTCGCTGTCGCTGCTACAAAACTGGGTTATCGGCCCGGTATTAATGTTCGCACTGGCTATCGTGTTTTTGCGCGATTACCCGGACTATATGACCGGCCTGATCCTGATCGGCCTGGCCCGTTGCATCGCGATGGTGATCGTCTGGAACGAACTGGCGCGCGGCGACAACGAATATGCGGCAGGCTTGGTGGCGTTTAACAGCGTGTTCCAGGTGCTGTTTTACAGTGTTTATGCCTGGCTGTTCATCACCGTGTTGCCTCCGTTATTCGGCATGCAGGGTAGCATGGTCAGCATCACGATCGCTGAGATTGCCGAAAGCGTGTTCATCTATCTGGGCATTCCGTTTATTGCCGGCTTCACCACCCGTTTCGTGTTGATCAAGGCCAAAGGCAAGGATTGGTATCACCAGCGTTTCGTGCCGAAAATCAGCCCTCTAACCCTGATCGCCCTGTTGTTTACGATAGTCGTGATGTTTTCCTTGAAAGGCGATTTGATCGTGCAATTACCGCTGGATGTTGTGAGAATCGCCATCCCGCTGCTGATTTACTTTGTGGTGATGTTTTTGGTCAGCTTTCTGATGGGCAAAGCCATCGGCGCGGATTACGGCAAGAGCGCCACGCTGGCGTTTACCGCCGCCAGCAACAATTTTGAACTGGCGATTGCGGTCGCCGTGGCTGTGTTCGGCATCAACAGCGGCGCGGCGTTCGCGGCTGTGATCGGGCCGTTGATCGAGGTGCCGGCGATGATTGCATTGGTGAATGTGGCGTTTTTCTTCAGGAAACGGTTTTATACGGCGCAGTAAAAATAATTTTTAAGCTCATCGTCACAAGCTGATTAGAAGCCAAACTCGATTGTCTTGGATATTCCTAATGATACATTAATATTTTTCCATAAATATCAACTACCCGGAGACATGATGCGCACATCAAAACTGGCAACTGCGTTATTTCTTTCGCTGTTCATTCCCATTGCAAATGCCGAAGATATGGCATTCCTGCTCAACTCCACGCCGACAGAAAGAGCGGCCTCACAAACTCGCTTCATGAAAACAAAGCTGAACCTCTCTCAGGATGAGGTTACCAAGATACAGGAAATCAACCGGGAATATGCGGAAAAAATAGAACCCGTATTGAAAGGATCAGGCATCAGTTTCCTTAAAATGCGTGACATCAAAGCCATTTTGGAACAGAAAGATGATGCCTTGCGCAGCGTTCTGACGCCCGGACAGTTTGATGTCTACACAAATGCCAAAGACGAATTGAAGCAAACCCTGCAACAGGATCTGGAGCATCGATCGCCGCTATGACGGTAGGACTGTCTGATTGATTGCTTCGTGGGACGGCGGGCAAAAGCGAACGCCCGCCGCCATGTTCGGAACATGGGAATGTCGGGCATAAACAGCATGCCCGGCTAGGCTAACTCAATAAGCCGGCCCGATGTAAAGGATTTGCACAGTGCCGCCGGTGACGTAAGCTTGACGTTGGTTGTTGCAGGTGCCCGCGTCGCTGCGTTCATCGCAGTAGTAAGTTTTCTTGGGCCCAATGATCGCCTTGTACTGAGTGCCGTTTGGCGTGGTACAGGTATGTTTTTTCGATGCGCGCGGCGCCATTTTGGGTGCGGCGCAGGCCTTGGTCGGATTGGGGTAGCCGGAGTTGGCCAGATTGCCGCTACAGTTGGTGGCGGCCCATCCGAACACACCGGGGAGATTGGCATTCTTGCCGAGCACTGCGTTCTTCGCAAGACTGGTGGACGCGGGCCAGCCGGTTTGCGGATTGCCCCCGGCATCCTGGGTGGAGACTTGCAGAATCGAGTTGACGCCATTGACGGCGCTGATGTCGGTGTCGTCGGCATTGGCGCAACCGGCGCCGACAGAACCGTTGACGCCGAAGTTGATCGAAGCCTCGGCCAAGTTAGTGGCGTTCGGGAAAGTGCTGTTGCTGCAACCGTTGTTGTCTTTGAAGCCCACGTCGGTCGGGGTAAAGAAATAGTTGAACGTCACGGCTGGACTGCAACTTGCGCTGCCGCAACTGATGGTCTGCGGCGTATAGGTAATCGTCTCGCCGGCAGCCATTTGGTACGAGCCTTTGTCGTTGACGCCGGGTACCAGGGTAAAGCTGACAGTCTTGCCGGCAACGCTGGAAGTGAACACCAGGTTGCTGTCGGTAAGGCTTTGGATTTGCGTGCCGAGGTTGCTGCAATTCGGCGGCAATGTGGCCGGCGGTTGTCCAAGCACGATATTGGCGTATACCGGCGCGTTTGAACTATTGGTGATCGACACGCTAGTGGGCGAGCCGCCGGACGGCAATGCGTTCTGGTCCGCGAATGCGGTTACAGAGGCCAGCAGCAAAGCGGTACTGCCGAGATTCAGCAGGAGTGTGCGATATGGATTCATAGTGAGTTCCTTAGTGTCAGTGGTTGATGGTCCCGGCGGTCAATATAACGCTTACAAAAACCGACCCGGCAGCCGGAATGTTATAGCAAACAAACATCAAGCATCATACTGTTTTTTAAGGAAAATAATGTAGTCCATTGCTTACACTGCATGAGCAAAAAGATAAGCCTTACCAAGACCCGCAAAAAACTTAGGAACATGCATAAATTAATTTAAGCAATCACCATGAAGCGCATGAAGGACATGACGACTTAAATCCTTCATGCGCTTCATGGTTTAAAAATAAAATTTGCTCAAGTTATTTCATGCACGATCCTTAGGAACGGATTTGCAGTCCGCGCATAACGCTCCTAGCGCGCAACATTTTGCGCAGTTCTTCAAGCACCAGTATTGACGCGGCAACACCGGTCGCCATCAGCCAATCCGTCTGCGTCAATGCCGTGGTATGGAATATCAGCTGCGCGGGCGGCCAGTGTATGACCAGTATTTGCAGCAGAATCACCCCGAATAATGCCAGCCAGAGCCATCGGTTGGCGCAAAAATGCCGATTGAAGCTCGTGCCTTTTTCCGACCGGGCGTTAAACACGTTGAACACCTGGAACAGCACGAAGGTGGTGAACGCCAAAGTCGCCGCATGCTGGCTTTCACCGGTTTGCAGGCCGTAATACAAAATCCCTAAGGTACCGGCAGCCATGGTCAGCCCATAACCGAGCAGATTGCCGAAACGCCGTAATGACAGTATCCGCGCGTCGGGGTCGCGCGGCGCTTCGTCCATGCCGCCGGCGCGAACCGGATCGACGCCCAGCGACATGGCCGGAGGACCGTCCATGATGATGTTGATCCACAGCAATTGCACGGCGGTAAACGGCACCGGCATGCCCAGCAGCGGCGCGCCGACGACGGTCAGTATCGCGCCGATATTGGTAGACAGCTGGAAGCGGACGAATTTGATCATGTTGTCGTAAATGCCCCGCCCTTCTTTGACCGCCTTGACGATGGTGGCGAAATTGTCATCGGTCAGTATCATCGACGCGGCTTCCCTGGCGACGTCGGTGCCGGTGACGCCCATCGCAATGCCTATATCGGCGCTCTTTAACGCGGGCGCATCGTTGACGCCGTCCCCGGTCATCGCCACAACGTGACCGTCGGCTTTCAGGGCTTTGATGATCCGTACTTTCTGCTCCGGCGCGGTGCGGGCAAACACGGCGATCGCATTGATACGCGCCGCCAGAGCGCCGTCGTCCATCCGAGCCAGTTCTTCGCCTTCGATCACCTCACCGGCCAAGCCCAGTTCCTGCGCAATCGCAAAAGCCGTCACTTTCTGATCGCCGGTAATCATTTTGACCGCGATACCGGCCTGTTGGCAGAGCTTGATGGCCTCGCGGGCTTCGGCCCTTGGCGGGTCCATTAAACCGACCAGCGCGACAAAGCTAAGCTCCCGAACATATTGGAACAGGTCATTATCCTGGTTAAACTCGCCCGCCGGTAATGTGCGAACAGCGACGCCCAGCACCCGCAAACCGGTGCCCGCCATGATTTGATTTTGGGCCGGCAATGTCTCGGGCTCAACCGGCGACGGGTTACCGCTGCTATCAACAACCGAGTTACACAGTTTGAGCAAGACTTCCGGCGCGCCCTTAATAAATACTTTGACCCGGTCGCCGTCTTGATGGAAGGTCGCCATGAATTTATGTTCGGCATCAAAAGGGAGTTCGGCGATGCGCGGCAGTTGCAAGTGAGCCTGTTTCTTGTCGATACCGCCTTTGGCCGCGAGCACCAATAATGCGCTTTCCATCGGATCGCCCACCACCTGCTTGCCCTGCAAACGGCTGTTGTTGCATAACGCTAACGGCAGTAGTAAATCGGCTAAATCGTCGGCCGCATTGCCGTCGGCAACCGGTAAAATCCGGCCGGCCGTTTCATAGCCTTCGCCGCTGACCTTATAGCTTCGGCCTTTATAGAAAATTGACCGTGCAGTCATCTGGTTGACGGTCAAGGTTCCGGTTTTGTCGGTGCAGATCACCGTGGTGCAGCCCAAGGTTTCCACAGCGGCCAGACGCTTGACGATAGCGCGTTGGCGGGCCATGCGATGCATCCCCAAAGCCAGGGTGACGGTGACTACCGCGGGCAAGCCCTCGGGGATCGCCGCCACGGCCAATGCAATCGCGTCGAATGCTATCCGCACCAACGCTTCCCCGCGCCACAAGGCTGCCACAATCAGGAGCCCGATGATCCCCAGCGCAATCAAGGCCAGCCGCTTGCCCAGGCTGTCGAGCTGTATTTGCAACGGAGTCTCGCCGTCTTTTTCTTCCGACAACAGGCCCGCCAATTTGCCGATCTCGGTATCCATCCCGATTGCGGTCACCAACATTTTGGCTCGGCCGCGGGTAACGGTATTGTTCATATAAAGCATGTTGCCGCGCTCGGCCAACGGCATCGTTGCCTGTTCGAGCGCCTGCTCGTATTTGCCAACGGGCACCGACTCGCCTGTCAATGAAGACTCGTCGACTTCCAGCGTTTGGCAGGAAATAATACGGCCGTCTGCCGGGATCTTGTCGCCGGGTTCCAGAATGACTATATCGCCCGGCACCAGCTGGTCGGCCGGCAATTCAACGGTGCGTCCGTCACGGCGCACCTCGGCACGCAATGCGAGCATGCTCTTAAGCGCCGCCAGCGATTTTTCGGCCTGGAACTCCTGATAAAACCCCAGCAATGCGTTAATGACCACAACGGCCAGAATCACTATGCCGTCCGTTAAGTCACCGATAGCGGCGGCCAAGACAGCCGCCGCTATCAGTACCACAATAAGAAAGCTTTTAAACTGGGCCAGCAATACATACCAGGCGGAGCGCGGCGGTTTTTCGGCCAGCCGGTTGAACCCGTAACGCTTTTGCCGGTCGGCCGCTACGCCTGAACTCAAGCCGACCGCGGCGTCCGAAGCCTGTGTTGAGAGCGCTTTTTCAACCGACAGGGTATGCCAGTTGGGCCGAACATCCCTATCCGGGGAAGCTGGCGCGTCCTGTTTCCCCTCTTCAGTCTGTTGTTGCTTCAACCAGGCGTGCCACACGGCCAGCAGGACGGCTAAAATCACCGGCCCCAAAAAGAGCCCGACTGCGCCGAAGGTCGTGAGCCCACCAAGAACGCCGAACAACACCACCAGAAAAGGTATCCGGCCCGCGCCGCTAATGACCAACGGCCGGATCACATTATCCACCGTACTGACCACCAGGAATCCCCAGAGAAACAATCCTATTCCCTGCCAATGCTGCTCTGTCAATATCAGCATGACGCTTAGCGGCATCCATACCAGTGTCGCCCCCATCGGAACCATAGCCAACAGCGCGGTCATCGCGCCAAACAATACCGGCGCCTGGACTCCGGCGACATAATAACCCAATCCGGCCAGCGCACCCTGCCCCAGCGCGGCAAGCACCAAACCGTAAACCACGGCTCGGGTCGTCTGTCCGGCGGCTTGCAGATAGACGTGCTGATATGCCCCCAAAAACCGCACCAGGCCTTGTTGCAGCTGCTTAACAACCTCGTCGCCGTCACGGAAGCAAAAAAACACCGTAACCAGGATGACGCCTAACTTTATAACGTAACGGCCGATACCGCCGAGGAATTTGGCGAATTCGCCCGACCACTGCTGCGCCCATGCGGCAAATTGCGCCAGCACGGCCGCCCTGTCGCCAGCCACCCGGTCCAACCATTCCTGCGCCGTGCCGCCCAGTCCCGGAATGCGTCTGATAAAATCCGGCAGGCGGTAAGCATCCTGGTTAAAGCCGTCGACCAGGGTTTGATAAGCAATTGTTAGTTCATTCTGCAACATGGCGACCAGCCAATAAACGGCCAGTAAGATCACTGTCGCAATAATCGCCGTCATTACCGCCGCACTGAGCGCGGCATTATCTTTGAACTTATGTCTTAGATAGCGATATGGCGGCCATGCCACATAGGCGATAATCAACGCCCAGATCAGAGTCAGCAAAAACTCGCGCAGCACCATAAAGCCCAGCCATAACAGGCCGGCCAGTAAAATACCGGGAATCAGCCGACGTATCGGTGTACTTCCTAAATAATCATTCATGCCCGTGACTCAAAAAAGTAAAAAGTAAGCGCCAACCCGATGCCAAACATCATTGTATGCTATAGCCGTTTAATTCTCAGCAATATGCGAGATGTGCTTTAATACCTACACATTGTCATTATTCTGTCATGTCATTATGAATCGCCTGCTATATAATGAAACTGTCATGTACACGGCAAACCTACTGTCATTTGGGTATGTCGTCCCGCATCGCCGGGCATCAATGGGCCGACAACTTTCACAGAAACATAAGCCCTGTAATACGGGCGTAATCAGGAATATTGTGCATACTCAATTTAGGATTTCCACCGTCTATCGGATAACTCAATGAATCTCGACATCCGCACAATGATGGTGATGATGTCGGCACTCGCCCTGATGTTTTCCGGCCTGCTGACCCTGGCGGGATTACATGCCGGCAACGTCCGCGGAGTACAGCACTGGGCAATGGGGAGCCTATGCATCGGGTTGGGGCTAAGCTTTTCCTATAGCCAGATGGAACCGCCCGGCGACGCTTGGGCTCTGGTGCTTGGCGCCACATTGCCGATGGCGGGAGTAGGCTTGCAATTCAACGGCATCCAGACATTCAAGACGGGACGATGCAATGGATACCTTCCGTGGTTGCTGGCCGGACTGGCGCTTATCCTGGGCATCTGGTTCGTTGTTCTCCATCCCGACATTCAAGCCCGCGCCGTCGCCAATTCTTTGATTTTCGGTTTGTGCAACGCAGCCTGCGCCCATGCCTTGCTGATCCGCATAGAACAACCGTTGCGTACCGCGTATTGGTTTACCGGCGCGACATTCGCGATACTTTCAACATTGTTTTTGATCAGAGCGATAATAGTTTTTTTCTCCCCCCCGAATAGCTACGGCCTTTATTTGCAAACTCCGATCAATCCGATATCGTTTTTTATCGGCAGCATGGCGCAAATGTGCTTGGCTTTCGGATTCGTGCTGATGCTGAATTACCGGCTTTCCGCGGACCTGCAAAAACTGGCGGCAAGCGATGCGCTGACCGGAGCGCTGAATCGGCGCAGCCTGGAACAGGAAGCTGTTCGCCTGTCGGCGCGTTGTACCCGTACCGGCGATTCGCTGGCTATCATGATGATCGATGTCGATCATTTTAAGTCCATCAATGACCGCTACGGCCATCAGACGGGCGACGAGGTATTGAGACGTCTGGCTGCGGTGGCGCAAAAAACGATCCGCAGCGACGACTACTTCGCCCGCTACGGAGGCGAGGAATTCTGCATTCTGCTGCCGTCCACCATCGAAAAAGATGCCTGGATATTGGCTGACCGCCTCCGCCAAACTTATGCAGGAATGGTGATGGAATTCGGCGGCGAGATTTTGCGCAGCACCATCAGTATCGGTGTGGCTGATTCAACTCATGCCGGATTGGAATTCACCGCGCTGGTAGCCGCCGCCGACCAGGCAATGTACCGGGCCAAACAGGAAGGCCGCAATCGGGTTATGATGTATTCTGCTTATTTATTTGTTTAGTATTGCGGCGCCTCAATCCTATAAAAAAGCCGCTCGATTGGCTTCTACCGTCCTATCCACACATAACCTAAATTAGATATTGTTCTCCCGCTAAACTGCCCTGTGCGGAGCCGAAGTAACGGCATGAACATGTTTCAATAAATCAGGATTCCAATGCGCAATTGCCCAGCCAAGCTGGTCGGTTAGCGGAGCTTGTTGCAGTTCAACCGGCGGATTTTGCTTTAATAAGCCCAACAACTTAAAGATAACGCGATGAGGAGCAGTTAAGTCGACTGCCGTTGCCTGCGTCTGCTTGCTGAGCTTATAGCCTTGCTCGTCGACAATAACCGGGACATGCATATAGCCTGGCGTGGAAAGCCCCAGTAATTGCTGCAAGTAGATCTGTTTGGGTGTTGCATCCAGCAAATCGAAACCGCGGACGATATGGTTAACGCGTTGCAGGTCATCGTCAATCACTACGGCGAATTGATAGGCGATAATCCGGTCTTTGCGCTTTACGATGAAATCGCCGTCCTGCTCGGCAAGGTTATGGGAAATCAGGCCTTGCAGCTCATCCTGAAACGTAATGATGCGGCTGTCGGCCTTAATACGCAATGCGTGCGGGCCATCGGGCGGGGCTTGCCGGTCTCGGCAAATGCCGGGGTAAATATCGGGCCGCGCCTGCTCTCTACCGCCGGTTGTCAGTGCTTTTCTGCTGCATGTACAAGGATAGATCAGCTTGTTTTTTTGTAAGTCGCTGATAATGTCGTTATAAATATCTATATACCGGCTTTGGTAATAAACCGTACCGTCCCAATGCAAACCAAAGATTTCCAGAGTTTCCAAAATCGCATCGGCGGAACCTTGTACATTTCTGGGGGTATCGAGATCATCAATGCGCAAAAGCCACTGGCCTTGTTGTGAGCGGGCTTGAAGAAAACCGGCAAGAGCCGTGTAAAGAGAACCGAGGTGTAAAGGGCCGGTAGGCGAAGGCGCAAACCGGCCGATGATGGGTTGTTTATCCAGACTTAACCCATTTGTTTTTCGCGGATTTCATCGAGTGTTTTGCAGTCGATGCACAACGTGGCGGTAGGTCTGGCTTCCAGACGGCGTATGCCGATTTCAATACCGCAAGACTCACAATAACCGTAATCTCCCGATTCAATTTCTTTAAGGGCTTCGTCAATTTTCTTGATCAGCCTACGCTCGCGATCACGGGTCCTTAATTCCAGACTGAATTCCGATTCCTGGGACGCACGGTCATTAGGGTCAGGAAAATTAGAAGCATCGTCCTGCATGTGATGCACGGTACGGTCTACTTCGTGCATTAACTCAGCTTTCCAGTTTTTAAGAATAGTCTCAAAATGTTTCAATTGAGCGCTATTCATATATTCTTCGCCCCCTGTTTCTTGGTAAGGCTTAAAACTGAAAGGTGATGCGCCAGTTTTAGAACTATCGGTCATCCATTAACTCCTAAGACAAGATTAAATAAAACCGCGCATTTTTAGCAGAATAGCAACCGGATAGCAAGGTTTATTGG
>Ga0265297_10001317_pt1 | contig 59487 bp, 48 predicted proteins | sample Munlanlwell13791_FD_192502 | JGI IMG/M metagenome (GOLD analysis project Ga0265297, IMG submission 192502) | Leachate microbial communities from a municipal landfill in Southern Ontario, Canada - Leachate well 137-91 | ecosystem: Engineered > Solid waste > Landfill > Unclassified | place... | reverse complement strand
CTTTAATCTATAAGGAGTGAGTCAATGGCAGATACAAAAGAAGCCAAAAAACGAATCTACTGCGCAGCATACTGCCGTAAATCAGTAGAAGAACGCGCGGATGAGACCTTCGGGTCTATTGAAAACCGGCATGAATCCATCCTGAATTTCATTGCAAGCCATAAACACGAAGGTTGGGTGCCGTTAACCGAAAGATACGATGATAATGGGTTTACCGGTTCAAACACCAACCGCCCTTCTCTGCAAAAATTGATCAATGATATCAAAAAAAGCCGAGTTAATATGGTAGTTGTCTATAAATTAGACCGGCTTAGCAGATCGCTTGTGGATTTTGTTCAGCTTCTCAAGTTTTTTGATGAACATGGGGTTGCCTTTGCCTCAATTACCCAGCCCATTGACACAAGCACTTCCACAGGCAAACTTATGCTGCATATTCTGTCTTCCTTTGCCGAGTTTGAAAGAGAGTTGATTAGTGAGCGAACCCACGACAAAATGGGCGCTGCGCGCAAACGGGGCCAGTGGCTGGGAGGCAGGCCTCCTTTTGGCTACACCAGAGATAAAGAAGGAAAAAAGCTGGTAATTGATAAAGCCGAAGCAAAAATCGTCCGGGAGATGTTTGAATTATACCTAAAAGGCAACTCCCTTCTTAAGGTTGCCAGCATCCTGAATGAAAAAGGCTATAGAAGCCGGGCAGGAAAGCAAAAGGACGGAAAACCATTCGGAGGCTTGAAATTCGGGGTTACCCAGATACAACAGGCAATCAAAAATGTGGTTTATATAGGAAAGGTTTTCTATGCGGGCCAGGTCTATGAAGGCCAACAGGAAGCAATGATCGAAGAAGAAACCTTCAAAAAAGCCCAACAAGTGCTTAAAGATAATCGCGTAGAGCGCAAAGCTGTAAAGAACATAGAATGCTCTGGGTTATTAACACATATTCTGCACTGCAAGACCTGTGGGCATTCTATGTTCCATACCTATACCTTAAAACATAAAACACACAAATACCGCTATTATGTCTGCACCAATGCCCAGAAACGCGGATATAACTCCTGTCCTACAAAATCAGTGAATGCGCAGGCAATTGAAGATACCGTGGTTGACTGCTTGAAAATGCTGTTTGCTGAAAACCGGAAGAAGAAAGAAGAACAGAATAAACAGGAAATCGAAGCGCTCCTCTCTCCTGTTTGGGATACGTTGTACCCGCAGGAAAAACGGCGCATCCTTAAAGACCTTATCAAAGAAGTTGACTATGATTCAAACAGTAAAAAACTTGGAATATTGCTCAATGGCAGCAGCCTTCGGCTTGAATTTGATGTTGATTTGAAACAAGTACGACCTTTAAACAAGTGGCATAAGGAAAAGGAAATTGAAAAAGAACCCCCGGTGCGTAAGATGCTTATCTTGGCTTATCAAATCCAACAGTTCGTTAATGGAGGCAGGTTTAAACACCCTCGCGAAGCCTGTAAGTGGCTTAATTTAAGCGTAACACGCATGGATCAATTTATGAATACACTTTTCCTGTGCCCTACGATACAAAATGAAATCCTCTCTTCCAACACCCCTACCATTAACGCTCTCACAGAGTTCAACATCCGACCCCTCCTAAGAGAAGTAAGCTGGGATAAACAACTGACCCAGTGGCAAACCCTGATTGAAAATAAGAAATAACCATTAACGAATTTTTCCAGTTTCTCGCCAATTCTTAGGCCAGTAATTCCCATTATATTGCCATATAATCGCGACACTAACACTGAGAAACTAATAGCCAATACTGAGATAAAGAGATAAGCAACCGAGATTTATTAGGCTTATTTTTACGAACCTCAAGCAGGAGTAAAATTGAAGATCAATAACAACAGAACAATAGAAAAGATAACGCCCTAACTCTTTGACACGTGCGGACATAAAAAATACCCTGACTAGTGCTATTAATCAGGGTAATCTTTATCTCTCATTATGGATTTTGAGAGATTTATTTGGCTCCCCCTCGAGGACTCGAACCTCGGACAAAGAGATTAACAGTCTCCTGCTCTACCAACTGAGCTAAGGGGGAATAATTTATTTAGTGTGTGCTATTTTAACATCAAATAATCTGAGCTTCAAGTGCTTTTATTTGAATATCTATCCCGGAAATATCTTTTTCTATTTCTTTCAGCCGGCGGCCGTAATCACGCGCCATATCATCATCCCGCCGATAAATTTTTGGATCAGACAAAGCGCGCGCTTTGGCGTAACTTTCAAGCTGGAACTTTTCTTTCTTCTTCTCTAATTTAGTTATACTTTCTCTTATAGAAACATTAATGCTCTTACGTTTCTTCTCTTCTTCCTTTCCTAGCTTCTCTTCTTCCTTCGCCTTGAGCCTATCCTGCTCCAGCTTTTGCTTTTGCGGGTCAATTCTCTGCCTGGGCCTTTCAATCAACATTTCAGCTGTATCTTTTTTCTCCAGATAATAATCAAAACTTCCGGGGAATTTCCTGATCCGGCCTTCCTTAACCTCATAGACGACGTTCGCGACTGAACGCACAAAATAAATATCGTGGCTGATAAATGCCAGCGTCCCTTCATAATCTGTAAGCGCCCCCACTAACGCCTCTACCGCATCTACATCTAAATGCGTGGTCGGCTCATCAAGCAGAAGAAAATTCGGCGGGTCAATCAAAAGCTTAGCCAGGATCAAGCGGCTCTTCTCGCCCCCCGATAATACTTTTACTTTTTTATCCGCGTCATCTCCGGTAAATAAAAACGCTCCGAGTATGGTCCGGATTGTCTCTTCTGACATATAGCCGGGCGCAGCAGAATAGGCCTCCTGTAAAACTGTATTTTCCACATTCAAGACATCCGTGCGCGTCTGCGAAAAATAACCGATATCTACGTTATGGCCGACAACGCGGCTACCGCTGTCAATATCAATCACGCCGGATAAAATCTTTAAAAGCGTGGACTTTCCTGCTCCGTTTTCTCCTGCCAGAACCGCTTTCTCTCCCTGAGTAATCACAAATTCCAGATTCTGATAGACCTTTATATCGCCGTAGCCCTTGGCAGCTTTCTCCAGCGAAACAATCCGGTGCCCGCTTCTCCTGGTCGCCGGAAAACGGAAATCGCCTATACTTTCCCGCGGGTCTTCCGGTAAAACCACCGCTTCTTTTTCCAGGCGTTCCAAAGCCGTGCGTTTTGACCTTACTGCCGCCGCCTTGTTTGGCTGGGCGTGAAAACGTGCAACGAATTTTTCCAGCTGCTCTCTTTTTTTCTCCTGCTCTTTAAATTGCTTCTCAAGGTGAGTGCGCCTCTCTCTTTTTATCTGCTCGTAATGCTCATAATTCCCTTCTACCTTCGTAACGGAACCGTTCTCCAGGATTAAAGTGTAATTGGTGACATCGGTCAGGAATGCCCGATCGTGGGAGATCATGATGAATGTCCCCCGGAAAGAAGCCAGATAATCCTTAAGCCAAAGCGCGGCGTTTAAATCCAAATAGTTTGTCGGCTCGTCTAGCAGCAAAAGGTCATAGTGATAAGTGAGGAGCTTGGCCAATAAAGTACGCATCTGCCAGCCTCCGCTCATCTGGTTTATCGGCCGGTTGAAATCCCTCTCTTTAAAACCCAGCCCCATCAGGATCTTTTCGGCCTTATGCTCCAGCGTAAAAAAGTCCAGCGTCTCTAAATCATGTAAAACTTCCCCGTAGCGCCTGGAACCAGCGAGATTTTTATTTTCCAGTTCTTCCTTTTCCCGCTTCAATTTGATAATCCGCTCATCACCCTCAATCAATTCTGCCAGAACAGTATGCTCGGATTTAAAGCTGGCCTCCTGGGGCAGATATCCGATATGCGTATTCTTATTGACCTTCGCCCCTCCCGACGAAGATTCTATTTCTCCTAAGATAAGTGCAAAAAGCGTAGTCTTGCCTGCGCCATTAGGGCCGATAAGGCCGATCTTCTCCCCTTTATTTATATTCAGGGAAATATTCTCAAAAAGGATTTTCCGGCCGTAATTTTTGGATAGGTTATTGAGGGTAATCATCGGTTAAATCGCGCGACGGGACTCTAAAGATTTGGAAAGAGTGGTGGAATCCGCGTACTCCAGGTTTGAACCCACGGGCAAGCCTAAGCCGATGCGGCTTAACTTTACACCCAGCGGCTTAATCAGCTTAGTAAGGTACAAGGCTGTGGTTTCGCCTTCGGTATCGGCGTCGGTAGCAATAATGATTTCTTTAATACTGTTTTGTTTTATGCGGCTCATTAATGTGTCTATTTTTAAATCTCCCGGCCCCTTGCCCTCCAGCGGCGATATCGCCCCCAGCAGAACATGGTACACGCCGTTAAAACTTCCGGATTTTTCTATGGCCGTGACATCCGTAGGCTTTTCAACAATACAGATAACCTCTTTCTGGCGCCGGCTATCCTGGCATATTTTGCAAAGTTCTTCTTCGCTCAGATTATGGCACAAGCTGCAAAAGCGTACGCTTTCCTTTACCTTGCCTATGGCTTCGGCCAGGGACCTTATTTCCTCTTTAGGGGCCCCGAGTATATAGCTGACCACGCGTTCGGCGCTGCGCCGGCCTATGCCGGGAAGCTTGATTAATCCGTTGATTAATTTTTCTATGGATTCAGTATAATTTGCCATTAATTTTATTTGATGAGCCGGCCATGGAACGTATCCAGAACCGATTGAATAAAATGCCCGCCCGGTTGTTCAGCGTCTTTGGGCTTAGACTCGGCAGAGAGGATAAAGCTTACCCGCAAAGGCGTACTCAACGCCTCCAGTAAACTCTTCTCAATAATCTCCTTATTCTCTCTTTTCTCAAGCGACTCTTTATGCAACGAATGGCTCTTCGGGAAAGCAATCGTCAGTAAGCTCCCTTTCAGGCTTAACAGTTCTCCTTCGCTCAAATAAGTAGCCACCGACATCTTTATCCTGCTTAAGCCCTCAATAACATTCTGCCAGACGTTTTTAATATTGTCTAAAGAGATGCTGGCCACTGGTTCCGGTGGCGGGTCATTTTTCTTTTCCTCCCGCGGGATTACTTTTACCGGCGGTTTTTCCTTTGAAGACGTTTCTTTCGGAGATACCAACCTTATCCCTGGATTAGCCGCCGCCTTCTTAGGATTAGCCAGGCGGATTAAATTTACCTCCAGGGTAATACGCAACGAATCCAGGCGCCTGCCCATTTCCTGGGTATTGGCTAAAATATTAAAAACGCTGAATATCTCTTCCAGGCTTAAGGCCTGGCTCTGCCGCAATAATCTCTCGCAAATATCCTGCGGTAAATCAATCAATTTCGCGTCTCCCCTGGTAACCTTGGCAATCATCAGGTTGCGGAAATGTTCAATCAGGTTGTTTAAAAAAACGCTTATATCCTTACCTTCTTCGGTAAGTTTATTGAATAACTCTAACGCTGCTTTAGGATTTTTTTCGATTATCTTATCGGTTATTTCAAATAACGCGTCCTGCTCAACCAGCCCTAGCACCGAAATAACGTCTTGCAAAGAAACTTTGTCTTTGGAGAATGCGACTAACTGGTCTAATATTGATTCGGCATCGCGCAAGCTGCCGTCTCCGGCTTTAGCGATAGCGAATAGGACTTCTCTATCTACGTTAATCTTTTCTGTTTTAGCAACCTTCTCCAGTTGGCCGATGATTTCTATAACCGAAATCCGGCGGAAATCCAGACGCTGGCAGCGCGAAAGCACCGTAGAAGGGATCTTATCCGGATGAGTAGTAGCGAAAATAAATTTAACAAAATCCGGGGGTTCTTCCAGTGTTTTAAGAAGAGCGTTGAACGCGGCCGTCGAGAGCATGTGCACTTCGTCAATAATGTAGACCTTGAATTTACCCGAGGCAGGCGAAAATTTTACGTTTTCGCGCAGCGTCCGCACATCTTCTACCCCGGTATTGGACGCTCCGTCTATCTCAATCACATCCAGCGAACGGCTCTGGGATATTTCCAGGCACGAGCTGCATTTACCGCAGGGTTCTAAGGTAGGACCACTTTTACAATTAAGGGCTTTGGCTAAAATCCTGGCCGTAGAGGTCTTACCTATTCCCCGCGGGCCGGCAAAAAGGTAAGCGTGCGCCAGGCGGTTTTTCTGCAGGGCGCTCTTTAAGGTAGTGACGACGTTTTTTTGGCCGATTATTTCGTCAAAATTATTCGGCCGCCATTTTAAGGCAAAGACTGTATATGGCATTATTTATTCCCAACTGGCGGAGAGGCTGGGATTCGAACCCAGGGTCCCAGTTTCCCAGGACAACTCATTAGCAGTGAGTTGCTTTCGGCCGCTCAGCCACCTCTCCATAACTGATTATTTTTTACCGCGTTTCTTCTTAAAAAATTCCTTTAGTAAAAACGCAGACTCTTCCTCCAGAATACCGCTTTTAACTTTAATCCGGTGATTTAATCTCTTATTATTGACAATATTTACTACCGAACCGCAGGCTCCGGTTTTAAGGTCTTTGGCGCCAAAGCATATATTTTTAATCCGCGCCAATACCAATGCTCCGGCGCACATACTACACGGTTCAATTGTAACATAGAGGATTGCCGCATTCAACCACTTTGTATTCAGGAAATTCGTAGCCGAAGTAAGAGCCAGCATCTCCGCGTGGGCAGTCGGGTCTTTTAAACATTCTACTTGATTATGGCCGCGGGCAATGACCTTTCCGCCGTTAACGATAACTGCGCCTACAGGGACCTCATCTTCCGCCAGGGCCTTTTGAGCTTCTTTCAAGGCCTCCCGCATATAATACTCGTGTGCTTTAAGCATTAGCTACCCGATAAATACAAATTGCGCCCAGCAGGATTCGAACCTGCAACAACCAGCTCCGTAGGCTGATGCTCTATCCAGTTGAGCTATGGGCGCGGATATATGAATCTTTCTTATTTTAGCAGATCCTGACGCTTGACGCCGAGCCCTTCGATTGCTGCCTGCGCGTCAGCAGAATATTTACGGCAGAACTCGGTTACCTCTTTTGTCCCTCTTATCCCCTGTTTAATAAGGAGCCTGATAACATTAGAGCGCACCTTAATCTCATCCATAATCGCAACCGTAGTTTTACCGCTTACCTGGGCGAGCCTGTCGCGGTATTCGCTGCTTACTGACGACTTACGAAACGTAGCGCTCCCTAAATCATAAGTCCAGAGCGAAGATAAAAGTATGGTCTTGTCGGTCATGCCGGCAGTTTCTACCAGCTCGCCGACCACCCGCGTAATCTTCCCGTTTAAGGCGTAACGCCGCATAATAATAAATACATCCACCAGGTTCACCAGTATCTCCGGCGAGTTCATCGGCTCATTCTCCAGGCGGATGATTGTTTCGCGCGCGGTCGAGGCGTGCAAAGTCCCCATGCAATACTTTCCGACGTTCATCGCCGTCATCAGATCCTGGGCCTCCTGGCCCCTGACTTCGCCCACGATTATCCTGTCCGGCCGCATACGCAGGGAATTCTTCACTAAATCCGCTAGGCTAGTGGTCTCATCGCTCTCAAGGCGCGAGCAGTTTTCTTCCAGGTCGGTATTCAACTCCAAAGTATCCTCGATAACGACAATCCGGTCATTATGCGGAATAAAACTAAAGAGCGCGTTGAGCAGGGTTGATTTTCCCGTTCCCGGTCCTCCGGATATGATAACGTTCGCCGGCTTGATCTTTAAGCCCTCAACATAAAGCCATAATTGAGCGGTAATTTCCGGGTTAAGCGTGCCGTTCTCGACCAATTCAATTATGCTTAAAGGCCTTTCTTTGGCGCGGGTCAAGGTGACCTGCGGCCCAAAAGGAGAATAGACGATGTTCGCCCTTCCTTTTATTTCCACCAGCTCAACATTGTTTATTTTATTTATCGTTTTCCTACCCGAAAAGATCACTAATTTCTTAATAAATAAATCCAATTCCTCTCTAGATGCGAATTTTTTATCTGTCTTGACCAGGCCGTATTTTGTCTTATGCACGTAGATAGGAGAAAGATAATTTATCATGATATCTTCTACATCGGGGTCAGCCAGCAATTCATCAATCACGCCGTAGGAAAGAAATTCATTAAATAAGGCCTCCAGGTCCAGGTTCTTCAACTTGCTGACCAGGTTCTGGCCGCTCGCGGAATTGTATACTTCTAGAAACGTCTGGAATATGATTTCGCGCTTGCGGGCAAGATCCTGCAGCAAAAAAATCTTACCGGCTAGCCTTTCCAGGATTTCGTTTTCTATGGTAATTCTTTCTCTTTCCATCTTTGCTCCTCTCTCAGCTTAAGTAAGCCGCCTGACTTCCGTCGATAGGATATATTATAGCATATCTATTCCGCTGTCAATGGACAAGGTAAGTCTGGATATTTAGATACGGGGTTAGCAAAAAAATAAACCTGGCATAACTCTGTCTAAGAGTAATATACTGTACCCCCTGCTCTATACATCATTTGGATTTTGGAACCTCTCTAGAGATACAATTTTCCAAGCGCCGCCTTCTTTAATTAAAGAATACTGCGCCATTCGCGGCATCTTGGCCTCTCGGGCTAAGTCCAAACTAAAGAACTTTAAATTATATTCTATCAGAATAGTCGCCTTATCACCCGATACAGTTAACTCAAGCACGTTCAGATTGCTAAAAGACCTATTTACCGTCTTTTTAAATACATCTTCAAAATAGAACTTTAGGCTGTCATAATCCAGGATTTTATCTTGGGATGCTGCCGAAAATTCTTTTGAAACAAAACTCATTGTACAATCTAAATCCTGCCGAGTAACACACGAGAAATAAGTTTCTAATAATTTTTTAATTTCTGCGGAATCTTTCTCTTCTGTTACTGGACTCACTGATGCCATTCCTTCTTCAGCTAATACAATAATATTCTCATATCCCGGTTGAATCATTAAAGCAAAGGCTAAAACTAAAATTATTTTTCTCATCTTAATCCTCCAGGTATTAGGCTCTAGGCCAACCTAGCCCTTCGCCTTAATCGGATTTTATTACCCAATCCACAGGCCTTCCAACCGCGCCTGCAAACCAACAGGAGTACTGTTGAGATAATTAACTAAACCGCTATGTCTCCACTGCAACATACATCTGCGCGGTTGAAAAAAATAACGTAGTCCTATTTTAACTTCGCAACGACTCTCCTGGATTAACCCTTCATACGCTAACGCGATATAATATCCTAAATCCTTGAAACTGTTTTGCCGCGCAGTAAGCGGGCCGGTAACACACCAGACAATCACGCCTGTTTTTTTATCGATATCCCTAATGACCCCGGAATGAGTCACCGGGCAACCGCAAGATACCCCTAATGGCCTACCGATAATTATTTCTCCCTCCTTAAGGTCCATTTCACGGGTAAGCGTAGGATTATGAGGAATAATGATTTCCCGCGGTCCGGGTTCCTCAGGAAAATGCTCTAGGATAAAATCAAATTCTCTCCCTAAAGAATCCTTTAATGTTACCTTATTATTTTCAACAATTTTTTCTTTTGTTTCTTCTTTGCTTTTGTGGGTATAGATACAATTAATAATTAAACTCGGGTTTTCCTTTAATTTCTCATAAAACTCAGCACAAGTACGGAATCCACACCCTCCGCAGTCTTTCATATCATTCACCTCTATAAAAAACCTGATTATCCAAAGGCCTGACTATGCCAAAATGCTGCTTCCAGCCAATCTCCTTTTTACCCACACATATAGTGCAAGTTCCAATAGGAGGGTTACCCCGTAAATAAATAGGTTCTTTCATATCAGAAGAATTATAAATCATTTTTACAATCGGTTCAACACCTATCCCATGTAAGGCATCTGATTCGATAATCCGCATCCCCGGACAAACTTCTAATATCCTGGCCCGAAAGACCTCTCTTTCAGCTTGGGAAATTAAATCAATTTTGGTGACTACCGCGATATCGGCCAGCGAAAGCATCGGGCCGATCTTCTTCGGTAGGTTCATCCCGCTAGTCGCCTCAAGCACCACCATTCCAAACGCGCCTTCGACATAAGGAGAACACCTGAGACATAATCCTGCCGTCTCTACTACAAGCACAGTAGCTCTTTCCTTCTCTGCCCATTCCAGCGCATCCCCCAGGATCATTACATTGCAATGATCCGGGCATAGTTCCCCGGAATAGATTTTTTTAGTCGGGATGTTTAACTCCTGCGCAAAGAAATCATCTTCACAGGCAAACTGAACATCAGTTTTAACAAAAGCGGTATTTTCGCCTTTATTTGTAAGTTTTTTTATGACATGTTTCAATACGGTAGTTTTACCGCTTGTCGGAGGACCTGAACAAATCGCTAATTTCATTATTATTCCTTTAGATGGAACTCAGTAATAATTTCTCCATTACGTATATACGCCCTTAATCTTAATAACAAATCATCAATCTTTTTGACTTGTTCAACTACTTTTTTCTCTTCTCCATTTGTAGCAATAACTTTCTGCATTGCGCCATTTTTCATAACTATCCGAAAATCAGAAAGCAGCGTAATACGGGGATCGTGAGTAACAAAAATAAAAATCTTTTTATACTGCTTTAGGAGCTCCAAGACTTTTATACGATGGATACCGGCATTCTCAATCTCGTCTAAAAGAATTATCGGTGATTCTCCGATTACTACCGCATCCGCAATCATAAGTGCGCGGGTCTGACCACCAGATAGTTCTGTCATTACATTAGCGGTATCAATGGATTCTCCGGTTAATTGGTTTGCAAACATAAGAGTCTCATCCACTACCGAGTTTTCTCCCCTGGAACCACGTATAGAAGCATGGGTTACTAAAAAATCCTTGACCCGCATATCGGAAAGGAAATTCGTGTGCTGGGTAATCAAGGCGATCAGCCGATCCGAAGGTACAGGGCAATATTCTTCAGAAGGTACTATGCCATTAAATGTAATCGTGCGGTTTGAAGGCGTATTTTTATTCGCCAGGAGCTCAACATCCTTTATCAAGGTTGTCTTGCCTGAACCGGTAGCACCTACAATACTAGCTACCTGTCCCATATTAAATTCTACTTCCCGGACCGGCTCCGGCTGGCCATTCTTGTCATAACCGCCGAGAATACCAATACGTTCCAATCTAACTATTTTTTCCATAGCTTATTGTAATACAATTCTGTTTTTTCTACCATTTTATTTTCTGTTTTTCAATCTAAGACTTTTTAAAATATCTGCTTGCTTTATTGATACTGTTTATATGAAAGACAGCCCCCTTGACATTTATGGTTTGAGTAAAGTTTACAGTCTAAGCATTCCGGTAATAGCGGTATTCTCCTTAATTGCTCTGCGTAAAGATTGGTCCTTTTATTAAGTTCACCCAGATTCTTAAAGGACAAAAGATTAGGAAATCTTTTAAAGATATTATGACAGGCAAAAATAGATAAATCTGGATTAACCACAGGGATAATATTACAGGTATATCTTACCGCAGAAGGCTTTAAGTTTTTCAAATCTCGTTTATTAAACATGCAGGGAATTATGGGCCTAGAGAACATTGCCTTGACTTTATTCTCTTTGCATTCTTTTACAAAACTAACCATGACTTCCTTGAAGGTAGACAACTTATCTAAAGGAACATAGATGTTATTAAAATAGGCCGGACAAGAAGTAGTAAACCGGATATCGCATTTGAAATATTTCGCTAAAACTATAGCTTCTTTGTCATAATTATTTTTATTTATATTCAACATTAAACCTAGCCTAAAACCAATTTTTTTTAGGCTTTCCAAATTATTTTTAAATCTTTTATGTTGTTCTTCGCTATAAATTTCTTTATTATAATTCAAGATCATAATCTCTATATATTTCCGGGGAAGAATCTTCAATAAAGACGGATTAAATAAATTATTAGTAGGCAAAATAACCCGCATCTTATAAATTTTAATCAAGTCCATAAGTTCTTCAAAATAAAGATACTCTGTGGGCTCGCCTCCAAGAAGTCCAAAAACATTAATTCTATTTAATCTTAACCAATTCAAAGCGGAATTCAAATTCTTTCTGTTCATGTCTTCTTTAAATTCATTCTCCAATCCCCTACTATAGCAGAAATCACATTTTAAATTACAGCGGTATGTCGGAACTAAAAATATTTTTTGAATTGGTTTTTTAGAGAGAACTCTGACCCGGTAATAATTTTTAAGGTTATCCGAAATAGAATTTAATAATAACATTTTAACTTCTTATTGTCTTTTATTAATCCGTAAAGGCAACGGTTACAGGATCTGCATACAGACGGATGCCGCTCTCCCGCCTGCCATCTATTAGGCAAACCAGGCTCACAAATTAATGGACGCGAAAGAGAGATAAAATCCGCCAATCCTGAAGCAATTATCTTCTCTGCAACATAGAAGTCCCTTATGCCGCCAGAAAGTATCAATGGCATGTTGACTATTTGTTTTATCCTTTTTGCATAAGTTAAAAAATAGGCTTCCTGAAAAAAAATCGGTTTTCTCTTTAAGCCAGAAATCTTGCTGATAAAAGTGTATTTTACGTAATCAAGGAAATAGTCGAAATTTAACTTCTCTTTACCTCTAAGAAAAAACATTTGAAACATTTCGCCTCCGCTGATTTCCAGAGCATTAAGTCCATTTTCAAAAAGCTTTTGGATAACAGGTATAATTTCTTCTAAGACTATCCCTCCTTCTACGAAATCGTCTACGCTTAATTTGCATAAAATTGGAAAATCTGCCCCCGCCGCTTCCCGCATGGCCTTATATATTTCTAGCAGGAAGCGGGAGCGTCCGTCTCTATCCCCTCCCCATTCATCAAGGCGGCGGTTAGTTATAGGCGAAAGGAAGCTTGAAATCAAATAACCGTGCGCCGCGTGAATCTGGACGGCGTCAAAACCAGTCTTTTTTATACGTTTAGCTGCATTAGCGAAATCAGAGATCGTTTTATATATCTGGTCTTTTGTCATCTCCCTAACCGGAGAAAATCTTAAATATTTAGCTCCCTTAGAAGGAAATAGAAGATGGCGCCTGTCCATAAACCTAGTATTAATCAATCTTCCTGCGTGAGCAACCTGAACCGCTATCTTCGTCCCGTAACTATGCATTAATTTAATTGTCGCTTCCCATTTTGCCATAACATAATCGTCATGCGCGCCAATTTGTAAAGGCAGGATTTGGCCTTCTTTATTAACATAAGCAGCGCCTGTAATAATTAATCCTAGTTCTCCTTCGGCTAATTCTTTGTATAAATTTAATATCTCTAAGTCCGGAGAGCCGTCGGCATCCGCCATATTTTCAAAGGTCGCTGACCTAATGACGCGATTCTTCAATTTCATTTTACCTAAACAGGCAGGTTGGAATAATAGTGCCATATTTTAATTAGTTTTATCCAATAATAGGCTTTTTAATACATTATATTCAAAACTTAGTTCTCGGGGTATCGACCTCAATAAAAAAATAATTTTTCTAATAAGCCCCCTTTCTAAAGACAGTCTTATTATATAAACATACATCAACATATTAATACAGCTCATATCTTTAGTATATAGGGGTACCCGATTACCGTTCTTAAGCCAATAGCTATCTTTTATTACGCCGTCTTTTATGCTTTGCTGATACAACGTAGTGCCGGGGAAAATTCCGGCCAGGGAGAAATATATTTTATCGGGAGCAAGAGAAAATAATAATTTTTGAGTATCTTTTACTGTTCCGTGATTCTCTCCCGGATAACCCACTATGATATAGCATATTGCTTTTATGCCGCTCTTTTTAGTCAAACTAAATGCATTTTTAGCATCTTCAATATTAAATCTTTTATTCATACTCTGGAGAATTGCCCTACTGCCGCTTTCTATCCCATAGAATATTTCCTCACAACCGCTACTCCTCATTAATTTAAGCGTATCTAAATCTACGGTATCAACCCTAGAACGAATAGACCACTTTAGTTTAATCCCTTTTTTTATTATCCCCTCGCATAGTTCCCTCATCCTCTTATCGGCCGCACTGAGAAAATCATCATGCAGCATAACCCGGCAATTCTTTTTGAAACCGCTCACTAATTCCAGCTCTTCCAGAACCCTGGCTACACTATGTAGCCTGTACCTACCGTTATGTATCGCTGGTAAGCTACAGAAATTACAAAAAAAAGGGCATCCTCTTGAAGTAAGCATGTGGAAGTCTATTTCATTCCTTTTATTCTTATAATTGTCTAAATCTACAAGATGAAAGGCAGGCAAAGGAATAGTATCTATATCTTCTACCCATTTAATAGGATTAGCTATTATTTCGCCGCTGGCTTTTTTAAAAGCGATGCCGGGTATATGAGAAACATCCCCATTTTGCCCAAAAGCCATTGAGTATTCTAAAAAAGAAAGTTCGCTCTCGCCCAAAAATATAGCATCAATATCTGTGTTTTCTAAGATCTGCTGGTATAAAAGCGTAGCATGCGTCCCCCCTAAGACAACCTTACTTTGTTTATGTAATTTTCTAATTATTTTTACAATTTTAAAAGCTTCATACCTATTACTTGTCAATACACTTATTCCAAAAATATCCGCTTTATTATTTTTTATGGTATTTTCTATAAACCGGGTATCCCTATTATTAATAAAATCAATGATTTTTACTTTTACCCCTTTCTTTTCAAGTAAGGATGCTATATACATTAAACCAAGCGGATAAGAAACAGTAAGTTCAGGATTAGAGGAAAATCCAAAAGGAGGATTAATAAGTATCACGTAAGGTGTACCGCTCATAATATGGTTTTTTACCTCTTATTACACGATTGTCTACCCAAGCAGTTCCGAAACCCACAAAAACGTTTATATTTTAAACTTTCATCTTTTATAGATAACCTTCTTTGCCAAAGCTCCCCTAAGTTATTCTGCTGGATATTCCCTATCTTTCCCTCCTCAACAAGGCAAAGCATAATATCGCCATTCTGCAGGATTACGGGATTTCTTCTTATCCGGCATTTATACTGATTTTGCCCAACTATAAACCTCCAGCCTAAGCACTTTTTTAATTCTCGGAAAAGAAACAGATAATCTTTTTCACCAGGGATCAACCTATCAAAATCCCTGGAATTATTAAAAATCAGGGTTTCAAAAAGAAAACCCAAACCATGTGCCTGAATAAATTTAGCTATATCTACCAGGCATCTAAGGTTGTATTTTGTGATAACGGATTCTATTCTTAAAGAGCATTTCTTCCTCCTGGAGACACCTTTATACTTTTTTAATAAAATATACAGATAAAGCGGAATAGGATATTTTAGTTCTGTATCCTTATATTTAAATTCATAATCAACCCATCGCAGGGAATTTTGAGACCCTGATAATAAATTATATATTTGGGGATTAAAAGAAGGCATCTTAACGGTAATATCTACACTGGCTGAAAATAAATCTTCGGCGATAGGCTCGGTAATCAATGTACCATTGGTAAAAAGTATGCTTTTCATTCCGAGAGCATTAGCGTATTTGATCAATTTGAAGTTCATATCATCCAATAACGGCTCTCCTGGACCGGCAAATATAACCCATTTAGCTCCCATTGTTCGTGCCTGCGAAATAATACCTTCCCATTCCGGCATCGTAAAACAACTATTATATTCTCTCAGGTCGCGGGCATAACAATATATACAATCCAGGTTACACTCAGAAGTGGTATATAAAGTTATGCCTTCTATCTTTTTAGCCATATCTGCTTACTCTAGATTCAATCGCTTTTATCTTCCCTGTTTTACCTCTAGGCATAGATTGTATTTTTTCGATAAATAATCTTGCGCCTTTACTTAGGACATTGCTTAATGCCTCGCGAATATTCATTTCATCCTCATTTGAAAATTTTCCGGAAGGTATTATAAACAACGAAAATTTAGTTATTTCTTCTTGTAAAAATTTATACTCTCTTATACTTTCAAATTTCTCTAAAATCCCTCCTATGCGCCGCGGGCTAATTATTTCTTTTTCTGGAGTAATTATAAAATCATCTCCTCTACCTTCGATCGACTTCAACATAGAAGAAATTATTCCGCACCGGCATATTTCGTTTGTCTTAATACCATAATCTCCTACTGAATATCTTATCAGCGGCATAGCTATATTAGACAAACCCGTTATTACAATCTTACCTAATTCTCCTTCTTTTATTTCTTCGTTATTTTCATTTAGAGTTTCTATAAAAACGCTGTCGTCATTTATATGAAAATTTCCGCCCTCCGTACACTGCCAGGCTATCGTTTTAAATTCATTGGAATCGTATTGTTCAACAACGCAGGCATTGAATGCCTCTTCTATCCTCTTTCTTGTATCTTCGGTTAATAGCTCCCCATGGGTAATTATGATTCTCGGTTTAAAAGAAACCTTCTTATTTTTTATTCTTTCGCATAAAGGCAACAATAAGGTAGGAAAAGAAATGATAACCGAAGGTTTGATTTTTTCTAATCGAGAAAATTGTAATTTTTCGCTTTCGGTATATATAATTTCGAATTTTTTGAATATACCCAGTTTTTCCCAAAAGCTTCTTTTCCTAAAAGGTTCATACCAAAAATAGGCTATGCGGTCATTTATTCTTACTCCCTGCTTAAGTAATGACCTTACATATATAGCATCAGTATACGCATAACTCTTTATATCATATACAACTGTAAGCGGTAATCCGGAAGAACCAGAAGTGCTACGGCATATTGAACCTTTTAGATATTTCCTATTTAATATACTGCCTTGCTCCAGGGCTTCTCTTATCTGCCTCCTATTAATAACTGGCAGTCTTTTTAAATCTTGAGTTTCTTTTATATCTTTTGACGTCAATTTTATCCCGTCAAATATTTTCCGGTAAAATGGCGAGTTTTGATATGCCTCTGCTATTAAACGGCACAATAATTTATTCTGCGCTTTTTTAGGTTCATTGCCTAAATAACGCTGGTGCTTAAATACCTTTAATAAATAATAAGGTGTTAAAATGTCTCTATACATTTAAAACCAATGAGAGATACAATATGACATTTTCCCAAATTCAACATCCTGCCAGGGCCCCTGACAAGAAAAGGATTTCTTACTGTAATCGGCGTTACCAGCCCGACATCCTCCTTTGCAATATTTTACGAATACACAAGGTAAACATTCAGCTGGTATTCCATAGGCATCCCTGAAGGCCTTCACAGAAAATCTTCTTTTAAATATCTCAAAAATATCCTCTTTAAACGCATTGCCTAAAGCAATATCATATATAAAAGGGCAATGAGTTACTGCTCCATCGACCTTAATTGAAAGAAGATAGTACCCTCCAAAGCAGACTCTTTCCGCAAACTCAAACATATTATTAACCATAGTCATATGGGCTTTACTATTTTTTCCTAAAGACTCTTTGACTCCATATACTTCTTTAGGGGTAAGTTGAATACTGGATATTTCATTATTGATGGGTATTTGATTTGAAAAAACAGGGCTTGCACCGAGTTCCCTTATTAAGGTGCGAATTGACGTTATTTGATTGACATTTTTTTTATTCAGCACAGTAAATGTGTAAGTTTTAATACCAGCCCGGACTAATTCTTTGATAGCGGTTATTTTCTTCTCAAATGTTCCATCGTATCCTGAAATACTATCCTGAAGAGAAGCAACATTGGAATAAAAAGATACGAAAGCGACACCCAGCCCATTCTTTTTTAAGTTAATTGCTGACTTTCTACCGATTAGCGTACCATTCGTAAACATTCTGACCCGAAAAATTTTACCGATTTTTTTTGCTGCTTTTATAATTTCATTGATATCTTCTCTCAGCATAGGCTCTCCACCCATCAAATCTATCCCGCATAACCGACCTTTAAGCTGGGAAAAAAATTTTTCAATTTCACCTAAAGAAGGCTCGATATCTCTTCTTTCTGAATAACAATATTCGCAATTCCCATTGCATCTTTCGGTAAGATCAAGTTTAACAAAGAGTAACCTTCCTCCCTTCATGAACTTATGAAATGTATGCCGGATTGTTTTATAAGCAATCGTATTACTACCTGCCTTTTTTCCATAGGCTAGCAATAAAAGACTGATAATATTTACAAAGATATGCCTGGCTATTGCTAAGACTTTAACGCACATAATATTATCTAAAAATTTTTAAATCTATTCAGATAAATATTGAAACGGACTTTTAGGTACATTTTAAAGATTCTATTAAAAATTAAATTCTCCGCTATAAACTTTGAAGGAATAAGATGGCCCCTTAAGAGAAAATCTGAACCATTTTGCTGGATAAGCTTTCGATTTAAATAATCAAAATAGAGTTCGCTATGCGGATACAGTATTAATGGGGCAATACCAACTTTTATTGGTTTAAGAACGTTCAGGAACGAAATAGTATTTTTTATATGCTTATCAAATTCGCTAATTTTCCTATATCTATACTGATTAATAATTACGGTAGCTTTGGTTTTAATGCCATTCTCCTTGCTTAGCCGAAAGGCTTCAATAGTTTGATCCAGGAAGATGCGCTTATTGTATGCATTAAGCTCCTCTTGCAATGAAGACTCTACTCCGAAACTTATGATGTAACAACCGGAGTTTTTTAACGCTCTTAATAATTTGGTATCTACGCAGTCAACACGAGTGCCAAACCCCCATCTAACCTTCTTATGCAGCCCTCTTTTTAATATTTCTTCCATTACTCTATACGCGAAATCTTTATTCACAGTAAAAGTGCTATCAACGAAAATAAATCTCCTGGCGTTAAGATAATTACAGTAGGCTTCCATTTCTTCTGCTATAAGAGATGGTTTTTTATATCTGACTTGATTTCCGCAGAATTCATTCACAATGCAGAAACTACAATTGTAAGGGCACCCTCTCGAACCCTGTATAAGCAAATTAACTTTCCCCAAAAAATATGGGAGGCGATACGGTTTAATAAAAATATCTTTCAGTATCGAAGGGGTAATGGTGAAATCATTATACTGACAAGTATTCTTAAGCACTACAATCCCGCTGTTACTTCGATAGGCAAGGCCGTTAATGTCTTTTAGGCCGCTGCCTTTTTCTAAGGCTTCGATTAGCTCTAAAAAAGGCAATTCTCCTTCACCCCTGATAATAAAATCCAAAGAAGGGCAGAATTCTAATATTTCCTTACTCATGAAAGTTTCTGTGATGCCTCCGGCAACCGTGATAACTTCTGAATTTATTTTCTTAGATAAATCTGCTAGCTTAAAGACACTACCGAGGTCAAAATAAGATAAATTACCTATGCCAATAAGTTCTGGCTTATATTCCTTTATCACAGAGCTAACCTCATCTTCGGAAGCCCTAAGAGTCAAGGCATCAAAAATTTTTACTTTATGTTTATTTTTTAAAATACAGGAAGCAAGGCTAATAAGGCCAAGGGGGAACTTTTTAGCTAAATATATTTTCTGAACATAATTAGCATATGGATAGACATTCGGATAAATCAGCAATATTCTCATATTTAAACTAACGAAACTTCCTATAATTTATCTCTTATCCGTAGGACTTCTTCTCCTAAAAAGTTCTGCGCAAACTCCATCTTCACAAAACCTGAATTCTCTTTTAAAAATAAGGTGCGTCTTCATCTTTATACCTGCCGTAGACCTTCCATAAAATCCATCCCCTAGAAATTTTGCTTGCCGGCTCCAATTATACGAAATAAACCAAATCTTGTCTGAAGGGACATCCTCTATTTTAATCTTTCTTACGCCTTTTGCTGGGCCTATCGAAAAACAAAATAACTCTTCCTCATTAAAGCGACAATTTTGTAGGGTAATATCTTTCTTCTTTTCCACATACATTAACTCATGCGGTTCCAATGAATATCTGGAAAATAATAATCCTACAAAACTATTAGTATCGGAAGCACTGTCTGCTCTCTGCTTATCCATCAAATAGCAAAGGATGAAGACCGTAGAAGGCAAATCTAATGCGAAGATTAAATTCTGCTTCTTAAATTCATCATCTAATAAAGAAACTATACGGCCGTATCGCTTCTTAGGATGGATTCCGGCGTAAAATTCATTATTTATTCTTCTGTACTCGTGCGCAGGGGTAATAAACCCGCTGTAATAATTGTTTAAAGAGAACCCGATAATAATTATCGCCAAGACAAATGCCGTCCTCCGACAGATATTATTCTTGATATTCTGGAGCCCTTTCCCCACGAATAGGTAATAAAAGGGAGAAAAAATCAAAAGCTGCCTGTGGATATAGATAGGAGTGAAAAAAATGGAAAAAGCATAAATGAAAATAATAGGAAATAAAATAAAAAGAAGCATTGTGGTCATATTTATTTTCTCAACTTTATAAAAAGAATGAATTCCATAGATAAATAAAGCACCGAATAATACCAGCCCTAAACCGGCCTGTAAAGAAGTAACGGAGTATCCGAGATTGAATACGGAGAAAGTAAGCAAAAGGTCATTTAATTGCGGTCTCCATAGCCAATACCCCCCTAAAAGATGCAACCGTTCCATCAATAGAGCAAGAAGTGGGATTGAGGCGGCAAAAATTATAACAATTGAAAAAAACCATTTCCTAATACACCGGCGGTTACTCCTAAATAAAAGAGGAAAAGCTGAAACTGCCAGTAGTAAAATAGAAAAGTAGGTTGCGTAAAAAGCAACTATACCTGAAATCGTAAAATAAACCCAATCCGAATTTTTATTTTTCCTTAAAGCTCTAATGTAAAAATAAAGTAGGAGTGTGGACAAAAAGAAAAAGACTGTGTACCCCCTTGCCTCCTGGGCATACCAGATCTGAATAGGGCTAAGAGCTAAAAATAACAGCGCATACAGGCTCTCTTTAAGGTTCAGAAACAGTAAAGAAAGCCTATAAAATATTAAAAGCGATAAAATACCAAAAAATACAGATAGAATCCTTAAGGATTTACCGCCACCGAATAAAGAGCTATATATATAAACTAACGGATAATACAAAAAAGATGAATGGCAATCATAAGAAGACCTGGAGAGTATGAATGTATTCCCCCGGAGCGCCATAGTTTTGTTAAATATCTCTGCTGAATAGCGGTTAGAGATCAATTCGTCGTACCATAAATCATACTTATTAATAGCGTGCACCCGCAGAAGTATCCCGGAAAGAAGAATTATGGCGACAATTGCGATATTGATTTTTTTATCCATTACCGGCTTTCCCACAGCACTCCATTTTTTACCCTTCCTTAAGCATCGTATATTCTCTCGATGCCGGCCCAGAATTAAAAGACCTTTGTTTCGATGCCGCTTTTTTGCAAAAAGTAAATATTAGGATTTACTAATAATAGCTTCCTGTCCTGAGGCGGGATTATCACTTTATATTAATACAATTGGTGAAATTTTGCCGGCCAGCGATATTCTGTTTTAATTGCGAAAGAGTATCTTTCAAAAGGTTGCCCATTTTCAGATGTATGAAAGGACACGGGTAAACATCGCCGTAAGGGCTTACATATATCTTTTCTGTGCCTGCTGGACATGCTCCTTTTTTATAACAAGTTTTAGTATCTATAGTGACAAATTTTAACCTAAGCCAACTCTTTAGAAGATTATAATCTTCCCGGTTCAAAACCGAGTCATAATTCCCCTTCCACCTGCCTACTGCTGCTGGTAAAACTAAAGAGAGATAGGCATTGTTCTCTCTAGCCAAACCGACTAAAGCTTTAATCCTGTAGGAATAAATTATTTCTTTAGTAATCACGGTATTAAGCAATACGCTTATTCCGATCTCCTTCGCTATTCTCATGGCAGAAATTACATTTTTATAACTACCGACAATACCCATCTCCGCATCGTGCTCTTCAGGATAAGGGCTACTAAGATTAAGCTGAAGGACATGTAGCCCGCTCTGCTTTAAATCTCTTAATAACTTTTCATCCAGTAATACCGCATTTGTCGAAATCGAAATAATCACGGGCATTTTATCCAGACTAAAAATAATATCCTTTATATCTGGACGTAGTAAAAGTTCGCCACCCGTTAAATTTACCAATATCCCTCCAACAGAAATAATCTGCTTAGATATATTAATAATTTCTTCTTTCGACATTTCTGGCCGGCCATTCTCTATTAGATTCTGACAGGAGCATTTTTTGCACTTTCCTTGACAGCGATAAGTAACGGCGATGTCTACTCCGCGCAATATCTTTTTGTTCAAAAGGTTAGTCTTTAGGAACGCTCTTAACGCCGGGTAAATAACAGAGGGCTTTCGCTTAATTATGTCGATATACCTAATAAACTCTAGCATTCTATTTCTTTCTAGCTACAAAAAATAAGGTTAAGTAGTATAAACTGAATAATTCCAGGAGATTGAAATCTGATAATCCCAAATTTATTTTTTTAGCATTAAATTGTATTTTATGACCACAGTCATGCGAATAATACTCATCTTTATCTCTCCAGACCTTATATTTACACCAAAGCGGGAACACAAAACCCCAGACCCCCGGAAATGCGCCATATGGGACTGAACCTATGACAACTCCTCCGCTTTTCAAGACCCTGAAGATTTCTTTAAATAGGAAATCGTAAGAGATAAAATGCTCCAATAATTCGGTAACAACTACTATACCAATACTGTTATCCTTTAAAGGTAACCCCCTAGCTATATCCGACTTTAAGGGAAAAAAAGAAGGAATATTACCTAGATTATAACTTAGCATTGGTTCGCAAATATCAATCCCTATGGTAGGCATATTCATATTATTCCATAGGCAGTTCCCGCAACCTATATCGGCAATTATGCCTCCTTTAAAATACTCCTTTACAAGCCTCGTGGTAGTTTTCTGCCTTGCCCTGAACCATGCGCCCCGCAAACCTGGTAAATGCATCTGTTTAAAATAGTAATCCGCTGGTTTTGAAGCATACATCTTATTAATCAATACCCTTTGGTCTAATAAATTCATTTTGAAATTATAAAACAATGGTTAAAACTGCCGCGCTTCTTGCTGCTTAGAAGCTATTTTTATAGTCTAATAAATTTACCAGATAATAAGACAAAAGCCCATTGAATTTTTATCAACACAGTTAGCGTAAAAAACGCCGTTTTTCAAATACATATAAGTAAAACATCACCCTACATCCAATAAAATGTTTGCATTGTCTGTAACTCCTTCATACCCCAGGAATATTCCTGGTCATTTATTTCCAATAACGCATTGGCCTACTCCCCTTTTACCGCCCTTAATCCTGGTATAATTATCCCTCAATAGAGTAATAAAAGTCACTTCCCACAACCCCTTCTTAGCACATAACTTAATACGTTGCTCTATATATCTTCGAGCGTATATTCTTTCTGCCCAGTTAGCTTCTGGTAAATCTAGCTATCGGTATCATATTTAATTATGATGATTTGTTATTAAGAAGATAGCGGATTTTAAAGCTCCGTAGATAACTTTTTAATTTTATCTATGGTAAATAGCAAGAATAGCTGCTGAGCCAATATTTATATTTATTAACATATCGTATATATCCCAGCTATCTTAATTTTTACATTATATACTCGCAGGGATATAGTAAGAATAATAAAAATAAAAAAACAATTCTAGCGCTGCTACTTTTATCGATTATCGCATAAACTGTTGCTTTACCTTAGGACGGGTAAAATAATATACTAAACAAAGAGCAAAACCAATATCAACGCTAGAGCAAATTATAGCGCTAACCCGGGATAGCATATCAATTTTTGGCAGCACATCAATAGGAAGTACGCCTTGGTTAATCTTCCATATCAGGACTCTTTTGAAACAAATAACCGGGTGTTTCCAGTAAACAGTGACAACGGTAAAAAAACTGATACCCAGAATGATTTTCCGGAAAATATCCCTGCGGAATAAAATTCCTACGCCTGAAATAACCAAGACTATTCTCAGGGCTATAGAGAAAATATAGCGAGCCAGAATTGCCTTTTCCGGCGAAGGGTAAAACTTGGTGTAATAGGTATTAAAATTAACGGTGGGCAGGCCATGCAAGGAATAGATAATGATTAAAATACTAAAAATTATTATTCCTTTGGATATTTTCACTCTTTTTACGATTCCGGTTTCACCCGTAAGATTGTACTTTTCTGTCACTTTCTCACCATTTTTCTTACGCTGGAATTAAAAATAATATCCCGCTTAATTATATCACTCTCTATTGCAAATGCAATGCCTAGCTCAACTTAAGAAGGAGAATCTAGCAGAGGAGCTTAGAAATGCCCTTCCTGGACTTTTTTTCAAACGCAGACACCACCAAGAAGGGCAGAGTAAGAAATTTACTTAATAACTTAGGGCGGGAAAAAATAATCAGGAACCAGGTAGCAATTTCATAGATAATAATCCAGGGTAACCGAAGTAAAAAGCCTGTAAGTTTTTCGTTTTTGGCGATAGCAAGATACCTGTTTTTAACCAAATTGAAATATAATTCGTCATTTAAATAGAACCTGGCGCATCTCTTATCAAGCCCATTCTTTTCTATTCTGACCGTGCCGCCCCTTAAATGATAAGCAATGGCTAAAGGCAAATAATAGCCTTTCCAACCGTTATTATTAGCTCTCCAGGCAATATCCAGGTCTTCATAAAAGATCCCGAAATCAGAATCAAAGTAATCCTGCCCGGTTTTAATATCCTCTAACATACTTCGACTATAAAAGGCAACTGCGCCGGTAGCTCCAAAAACATACCCTGCTTTCTCAAATTGCCCCCGGTCAAGCTTGCCGTAGCCTCTTTCCCCGGCTGTCAGCCAGGGGCTCAAGAATAAACCCGTACTATCAATTAGCTTGCCGCCAAAACGTAAAACTTTCCCGCTAACTATCCCGATTTTGCTATTTAGATCAAACCCCCGCAGTCCATTTTGCACAAAATCTTTGTTCAATATTACATCATCATTAAGGCAGAGTATGTATTCCCCCTTGCTTAAGCCTACACCCTGATTAAGGGATTCACAGTAAGATATTTTCCTTATGCCTGGGCATATTTTAACTGAAGGGAATTCCCGGGAAATCCGGGATTTCAATTCCGGGCGTAGCGAATTATCAATTACAACAACTTCCAGTAAAGGATGGCTCTGCTTTCTTAACGAATCCAGGCAAGATAGAATATAATCCTTCATGCCGGCAGTCACTATAATAATACTCACTAAACTATTCGATATGTCGGGATCGCGCATCTCTCCCCCCGCTCAGAAGCCCGGTTATTTGAACCTATCGTTTCTTAAATTACCCGACGGCTCCTCAATTAAAAAATGCGGAATTTCTGAAATATTATCGACGCTCATATTCAATATGACTTTTCTATTCTGCCTGTCAATATAATAGTCCACGATAATACTATCATTTAATTTTAAATCGGATATGGATAAAACATTTTCGTAAGAAGTTACGCCGTTGACGACATAGAATATTTCCTTTTTGTATCGGCTGAAAATATCCCTGTATCCTATTACCAGCCGGGAAAATAAAGGTTCTATGGCGATAACTTTTCCATCTAATAAATTGATGACTTGCCTGCACTCTGCGGCAGGCTTATCTAGCGGTTTAAGCTTTTGCTTAGACATTAAGAATACGCTCATGCAACTGCCGCCAATAAAGTTTCTCCGGATTATCGTATACTCCTTAAGTCTCTTGATTAATCTGTCTACTTCTTCGGAAGAATATTCCTTCTGCCGATTTTTAGGTAATTTAAAATATTTCAGTCCGCTAAAGTCGGGGTTACCGCAGGTAGAACATTCTTTAAAAGCAATAATATAATCGAAATCACTGGCTTGGGATAAAAACTGGGCGTTCAGAAAAAACGGCCAATCGCCTGTACAGCTTAAATAAGTTTTGATTTCCGGGTAGCGTAATTTTAAGAAATACGCCAGGCATTTTGCAAAATCGCCCTTAAAATAGCGCTCTTCAATAATACCTATTTTGATTATCCTATTAGGATTTTGATTCTTTTTGATGATATCGACAAAATCACTGGCGACTATAGCGTACCTTGCCTCTGCCGGGGGATGCGCCCACTGGCTACCGGCCATAAATTTAGCTATTTTTACAGGCATAAAATTCTGCCAGACCTGTCCGCTACGGTATCCATAATAAGATAATACTAAAAAGTTAAGCATGGATATGCCAAATAATGAATAATATAAGAACTTTCTTATCTTCTTCCCATAACTGGTTATACCTAAGGATATAATCAAAGCAACTGCTGGTAATCCCGGGAAAAAATAACTCTCATCTTTTAATAGAATCACTGTTAACAGGATATAAGGCACTCCCAGCCATAATAGCGGGAAAAAGATATCTCTTATTCTCCTGGACTTTATGAACAGGGCTAAATATATTAGAAATAAACAAAAATAAGGCCAAGAGATATTATTCTTAATAACAGCGGCATAAAAAGTAACCCACCCCAGGCTAAACGGTCTTGCTTCTGTCACCGAGGGGACAATCATTTCTCCCCGAATATGGCTGATAAAATGGGATAACAATAATAATATATGGCGTTGATAGAATAGGGTTATAATCAGGGAAATGATTAATAAAAACGCGGCCAGATTGAATACCCTTTTTCTTTTTAACACGCAATTATCTTCCGTAAAAGTTCGATATAAAATATAAATGAACGGCCCGATAAAGAATAAAGCTCCTTGAGCCTTAATAGCAAAACAAATCCCGGCAATCATCCCTAAGGCCAGGGAATATCCTGTCTTCTTGAAGTTTGCAGTTAAAATAAGCAGCAATAACGATAACGAAACCATTGCCGTAAGAGGAAAATCCAGGCCGTACATCCTGGAACTGCCGAAAATCCCCGGGAAAAAAGAAACGATAAAAGCTGCTACCAAGCCGGCCTCTTTATTTTTTAATTTCTTGCCCAGGGAAAAAACAGAAAAAACAAGAATAATAAAATATATCGTATTGTTAAAGAAACGGGCAATTATCGGAGTATATCCAAACAATAAATTTATTATTAGGCCGCTGGAATAGAAGAATGACGAACAATATAGGGTAGTCAGCTTATTTACCGAAACAATAATAGCGCTGATTTTACCTATTATCCCGGCGTCTGAATGCAGTATTGTTTTAGCATTTAAAAAAATGTCGAGTTGATTACTTAAATGGCTAATTACATCTTTATGAAAACTTAAAGAATCGTTTTTCAGCCAGATATAGTTATTTACAAGATGAAACAACGCTAAAATCAATAAACAGATAACAACGTTTCTTTTAATCCGCATTTAATCCAGCCTCCTTATTGTTACCTGCTCTTTCCAATAAATAAAAATCTATCCCCAGTTGTTGAATCTCCTCATGGCCGATTATAACAAATTTGTTAACGGTAAGTTGTCTATAAAGCCATCTCCATCTTACATCGTTAACCAACGGTTTGTTTAAAACGCCTGTTTCCAGCCAGGATCTAAGTTCCGGATAAGTAATAGTTAATTCCTGAATTAACCCCTCGGTCCCCCGATGATTGTAGATATCCGACCAGATAGAGATATCCCTAGCCAACCATCTACGCCCCTTGGATACTTCTTTAATACTTAACAGCCCTTTTTTAATAGCTTCCAAGACCAGTAATTTCTCAAAAATTTCAAACTGGCTGACTTCGCTATTGCGGACCTTTTGTTGGATATTATATAAATACTTATTAAACGTCTTAGGGTTCATGAGATTCATGCAGAAGGATCTATCGCTTATTAGATACTCATTGCATAAATTAAGATATGATCTTTTATTTATACCCTCCCTTCCTGCGTTTAAAAAAGCTGCTACTCTAAAATAATATTTTCTATCAAATAATAATAAAATAAAATTGCTTTTATCTATATTATTTAATCCGAAATCCAAGATAATATCGTTTCCGCGCTGCTTTTCCATGAAATATTGAATAATAACCATTGGTTCACTGTCCCTATTAGATGCTTCGGAAATAAAGGTCATAAACGCAGGTTTAGAATTACTCTTTTCAATCAAATGTAGAAATTTTTCGGCAATCTCGCTGCATTTAGCGTAAATATGGTTTTTAGATACGGCCATTTTATTTTCCGGATTGAAAAACATATAAAATAAAAGATGGTTAAAAACAATTACACAGGCCAATGCTATAGTAATCCTCTTTAGCCTAGCATTACGTATCTCAAATATACCTGCTGAAATTACGATGGCAAATAAAGGAAGCAGCGGCATAAAATACCTTGGCGTTTTTAGTGCCGAAAAATAAAGAATAATGAGGGGCACTAATAACGAAAAAATTAAAATATTGTTCCTTGGCTTTTTTTTGAGGAAGAAAAAAACAAAAACTATAAAAAGGGAAAATAATTCAACCGAAGAAGCCTTAATTACCTGCGCGACTAACAGGAATATATTATATAATATTTTGCTGAAGAAAATCGTTGGTACATCGGGCAACATATACGGGGTACTCATCAAAGCTTTTACCTTGCCGCTTAAATAGAGGGGGAATTTAAATAAGATTGCGTTGAAATTACCTGCCCACCATAATGAAGAAATTGCCGCTGATATAAATACCGCGATTAGAATATTTAATATCATTTTAGGTAATTTATAACCGGAACCTTTATAATCCCTGAAGGCATAATAGAGAGAAAATAAAAAGGGAGTGATTAAAAATAAGAGAATGGAACCCTTTATTAGAATTCCGATTCCTAGGAAAATTCCGAAAATGACCGACAACATACTACTTCTAAAATTTTTTGTATTAATTAATAAATACATTGTAAATATAAAAAAAGCTGTCAATGGGAAGTCCAGTTCGTATGTCTTAGAAAAATGAAAAATTTCCGGATACGAAGAAACTAGTGCCGCCGATAACATTCCTATCTTCTTGCCGTAGAATTTCCTGCTAAAAAAATAGGTCCCCAGAATCAGGATTAAATAATACATTGAGGATATAATAATCCTGGAATATTTCTCGCCGAATACCGAATCGCCTAAAGCTGCAATGAGATGGACCATCCTGGGCCTTTGGAGAGGGGTTTTTAACAGGTCTGTCGCCATTATAAGCTTATCGCGAAATCTCCCGCCGCTGTTTATTGCTGCGGAGAGTGAACGGTCCATTCTTATTTTTTCAATATCTGTCCGCAGGCATCCCCAGGTAGGATGCGGCCACGGGCAGCGGTAACCGGATAGCGCTGCCCAATTACCGATAGTGACGGTCATCCACAATACTACTAGGATAAGATAAGGACGCCAATCAAATTTCCTGTTTAGCATATCAATAATATAATTTATGGCAACACCGGTTGCACCGGGACTCTAAACCCTGGGATAGTAAGCTGTCGCGGAAACTACCCAGTTTTTCCCCCCGCCATATTTCCCGTATCGAAGTTACGTTTAAATCGCCTAATATTCTATTGCAGCCCAGGACTCCGCCCCCTGCTGTCACGGTCAAATCAGGGTAAATATTTAAACCTAACCAGGGTATATAACATTTATTCCGGAAGCTAAATTCGGAATAATAATATTTCCGTAAATCCTTTAGTCCGATATGCGGTAAAAATAATAACTTAAAATTGATTTTTTCTTTTTGTAATTTTTTTATTTGTTCCTCCAGGAGATATACATTAATCCCTTTAATCTTTCCACCAGAAGGCCCATTTCTTGAAAAAAAATGCTGGCAGGTAAAAGAATTTATCGCACCTTTTTTAAATTTACTGCTGAAAAAAAGGGTTACTTGCTCCAATAAGTGATAATCCCCGGGGGTCAAAGCAAAATTAAGGTTAATAACCTTCTCCTTCGCTAAAAGAGCAATGCATTTTAGCAGCCCTTCATAAGTTTTTTCTAATGAATCATAGCCCGGCCTGTTTAGGGAGATATTTAACTGGGAAATAGTACTGCTTTTTATTATTTCCATATATTCTCTTAAATAATCGCCGTTAGTCGTAATCGTAGGCGAGTAATTATATTTTTTGCATATTTTTAAAAAAACGGGAAATTCAGGATGCGTTAATGGTTCTCCGCCGAATAAGTGAATATGCGTCCTTAAGAAAAATCCGGGTTTTGCTTCCGCGAGGATCTTCTCGAACGCCTCCAGCCGCATATCTCCTGAATGCTGCCGATAAAATGAATCCTGTTTTTGATAACACCAGGCGCAATTTCTGTTACATTTCAAAGTAATATGCAGCAAGATAAATACCGGATGGGGAATCCTGATTTTCATTAAAGGCAACAGCATCCCCCAATATGGCTTTTTAGAGATTATTCTTTTTATATTGTAGAAGGCCATAGTGTTCTTTTAATATGTAAAAAACATCATATAAAATCGTAACGCTGTCCTGGATCCTGTTAAACTTACTTCTACCGCCAAGGCGTCTATCATAGGGAATGTTCGTCTCGTAACAGGCGATATCCGGATTTAACCATGCCCTTATCTTAATTTCCTGGGAAAATCCCATACCCGGGCTTGCCGGAGCTATCTTATTGAATATCTCTCTCTTAAGGGCCCACATCCCGGATTGAGAATCTTTTAAATGGATGCCAAAAAAAAGATTTATTAAACATGAGATTATTTTATTTCCAATCCTGTTTATTAAGGGCATCGCATTATTGATGTTCAGATTAATACGTTGCCCGCTTATAAAATCATATTCATTATCTGTTAAAAGCTTTAAGAAATCTTCTATGACAGTCAAAGGATAGCTGCCGTCGGCGTCCAGACAAATTATAATATCTCCCTGCGCGGTTAAAATTCCGGTTTTCAAAGAAACTCCGTAACCCCTGCGCTTCTCGTAGATAACCGAAGCTCCGTTAAGCTTGGATATTTCGGCGGTTTTATCGGTAGACCCGTTATCGACGACAATAACCTCATCTACAAAACCAGGAATTCCCGGCAATAAGGTGCCGATGCACTCTTGCTCATTAAAAGCCGGAATAACCAGGGATATTTTATTTCCTTTAAACATTTATGGGTTAAAGCGAAGAATAACGGATCCCAAACTTAGAAAATAAAGCTGCCGCGAAAAATATCGTGCATTGCCGCAGCATATTTATCCAGCATGGCCTTCCGGTAGACAGGATCAATCTTAACCGCCCTGACGGCTGCTCTCCTGCAGTACCCGCAGGGAGCGCAGGAAATCAAATCGCATTTACCGGGAATATTTTCAATAAAACCATCTAATTGCTTGTTATCAATATAAACTTCAAGTTTAGAGAGTAATCGAGAAAATTTCAATAACCTGAAGGCATCCGCAGGCAAAGACAGGGACAAATGGAATAACTTATAAATCCACCCTTTGTGAGCGCTAAAACTCTTCCCCTGGAAGGTATGGAATAAATCCAATAAATTACCCGAGTAAGACCTCTGGACATAAGCATTGATTATCCTGGCCAGCATGTCGCTGGGTAAGCGCCTGTCTACAAGCTTAATGCTATCCACTCCTAATCCTTCATAAAAATCAATGTCTTCCGGCCTTATCCAATCCGAACGGATAAAATTTACCGGATCCTCAAGGCGTTTCAACCGGCACATAATAAGATGGTAATCAAACATATACCCCCTGCAGCTATGCCAGCCCTGGGAAGCGTGGGAATTCATGAGCGCATGATTGATATATTCCGGGCAGTTAGCTAAACAGGCATTATTGGCTATTAACTGGACCTTGGATTTGATAGTTTTTTTAAGCTCCCGGATCAGTGAGAAATTACGATTTATCACCGGGCCCGGAAAAGTTATTTTTTCTACGCCTAGATCATCCCAAAATATAGCCTTGCTCAGGGAATCGACATTCGCCAATGCCGAAACCGTAATTGAGAGCGAAGGGTAGTTCTTCTTAACCCACATTGCCAGATAGGGCACCGCAACAGTGACCGCATCAACCCCGGCATCCACTATCCATCCTAATAAGCGCCTGAATTTTTTTTGCCCCTCCCTTGTTAATTCCAGGTTATCCAGGCATAAAGCGTTCAGGAGATAATTAAACTTGAAGCCCTTATTGCGTAAATTTATTATCTGCTTTTTGGCCTTCTTTTTCGAAATAAGCGCTAATGAAGAAGCCGGCCTGCCGCCGCCGATATCATCAAAGGTAAGCTTACCGTACACCTCCTTGATTTCCTCGGTTGTATTAGCTAAGCTAATCTTATCGGTTAGCTCTTTCTGCCAATTCGTGGGAACAGAAAATTCCATTTTTTCCCTCTGGGATACTTATTGATTATCGATAATTTTAATCTCTTCAAGATTCCCGAGTAAAAAAGCGAAATCAGCCAAAATCCTCCGTACAAAATATTTTCATACCTTATCGTGCCCCTAAGAAGATGGCGGAGTATGACTTTCGGCCTGGCGTAAAATTCCAACATTGCCCTTCTCTGTAAATAACGTAAAATATTGCTGTCCATACCTTGCGGCGTATAGATAAAATCTTCTGAAAAATTGACCCAATCAAACCAACTGGTAAATCTTTCGGGATTACTGATTTTGTTCATCCTTTTATAATCTTCGAAGAAGCGTGAACCCGGATAGGGCATAGCAACGTTAAACTTTACAAGATCACAGTCCAGCTTTTTAGCAAAATTTATAGTATCCTTGCAGGTCTTTATGGTCTCCCCGGGCAACCCCAGGATGAATAGGCCCTGGCTTAAGATTCCCGCCTTTTTGGTTTGTTGAAGAGCAAACCTTGCCTGTTCCAAGGTAGTCCCTTTATTCAAAGAATCCATTATCCGCTGGTTTCCTACTTCTACGCCGTACATTATCAGGTGCACGCCAGCCTCCTTCATCGCCTCCAACAATCTCGGCGTTACCTTGTCTACCCGGGTTTCCGTACACCATTTTATTTTTTTATGCAGATTGCGCTTGATTAAGGAATTACAGAATTCTAATCCGCTTGTTTCATCAAAAGGAAAATAGGCGTCGCTGAACCCAAAAATTTTTATACCGTGATTATTATAAAAATACTCCATCTCATCGACTACTTTATTCAAGTTCCTATACCTTACCTGCTTGTAAATTTTATCCTGCGAACAGTAATAACATCTGAAATTACACCCGCGGGAGGCTATTATGGGAAAAGCCCTGGCCTTTTTGATCGCCACTAAAGGAACTTCCGTGTAGTTATCCAGGTTAAGTTCTTCCCAGGCCGGATACGGCAAAGAATCCAGGTCAGCAATAACCTCTCTTTCGGGATTATGGATAATCTGCCCGTCTATCTTAAAACTTATACCCGGTAAGCCTTCAAGCCCTTTCTTACAGCTTAACCGCTGGCATAATTCCACCAGCGTACTCTCCCCCTCCCCCCTGACTACGATATCGGCGATGCCTTCACTAAGGACTTCCTGCGGAAAACAGGTAGCATGGATGTTCCCCAAAACAATTTTACTCTTTCCGCTAAATTCTTTTACCGCCAAGGCTAATCTTTTGACATCTTTGATTACGGGGGTTAAAGCGGAAAAACCTATCAAATCAGGCTTCTGGTCCTTGATTATATTCAACAACGACGCATCCGGCATCTTATCGGCAAACTGGTCAATAATAGCAACTTCAAAGCCGTTCTTTTTCAGAACACCGGCTAAGTAGGCTAATCCCAGCGGGGCAATCGGTGTAAAAAATTTCTTATAGGCCCAGTTCTTATTGATTAAAGATGAATTCGGATTGATTAATAAAACTTTCATATTTTCACTACGGATAGTTTAACCATCTGTTTTGGTAAATAAATACAGGTTAGCACCCTCTGATTTAGTAAGCATCTTTTGCCCGTATTGCTTCCGGAGCTTCTCAAGGGCCATATCTTCTTCGCTGCCCTTTTTGAGCCCGCCGAAGCTGGAAAAAAATAACCATAGCCTTTTATTAATGCCTGAGTCTTTTAAAGGATATAATTTTTCGGGAAAAAACATTGCCGGATGCATCCATCTATTCTCGTAAATTAATAACCCTTCATCTTGCCCGGAGAAATAGATAACCCTGCCCCTGTCTATTTCCATGCGTAAATCATGGCTTAGAGGGATCCGATCAGTGTAGAATTTAAAAGGAAAAACCGTGCTTTTGGAGGTATGAAAGATTTTATCACCTTTTTGATAATTCCCTAGGATAATTTTAAAGATACCTTTAAGGTCCTGCTTTTTTGATACTCCGATATGCTGGCTATAATCCCAAGGCAAACTATTCAAATAGTAATTCTTCAGGCCTAAAAAAAATAGTGCCGATATTAATAAAATTAATAGAAATCTTCTTTTAAAACTGCCCAGGCCTGCGCCTACGCCTAACAGGTAAAATGGCAATACCGGGAAAAAGTACCTGTAAACATAGCAAGCTTTAATCCTAGAAAGAAAAAATAATAAAAGAACCGGGATGACCGTGAAAAAAACAGCTAATTGCGCCAGGTTGTTTTTGCGATATTTATAAATACCGGCTATAAAAAAACAGAAACAGACCAAAGTAGCAAATTTACCGGTAAGGGAATAATAATCCGTATTATAACCGATGCTGAAATTTTTGAAAGTATATAATAAATTCATGAAACCGGCTTTCTCCGCCCAGGGATAAGAATAAATGTGACCGTAGATAAAACTACTATGAATGATAAGTTTAAAATTCTGGTATAAGGTTAAAAGGAGAGGAGCCAGTAAAAACAGGATTACAAAATGGGTAAAAATAACCGATTTTAACAGGCCTCTCTCTTTTCTTGCTTTCCAGGCCATGAAAACGAACGAAGAAAATAAAATGATTAAATTTGTATAAAGAAAATAGACATTTAGAACGTTAACCAAAGCATATGCCAACCAATATCTTCCCCTGTTATCCTCCAATATCTTTAGCAATAAGTAGGCGGAAATTAAGGTCAAAAGGCAAGTTGCGGCATACGGCCTTAATTCCTGCGAATAATATATATGGAATGGCGAAATTGCCAGTATAAAGCTTGTCAGGCAAGCTACCTTGATATTAAGGAATTTTTTTGCCAAGAGGTATATAAAGAAAACGGACAAAATTGCAAATATAACCGAAGAAAATCTTAAGGCAAATTCCGACCTTCCGAATAATTTCTGCCAGTAATATATGAAACCATGGTCGTAGAGGGTTAAATAATCCTGGTGATTCGCCGTAAAGCCACGGTCAAATAACTTGCCTAAAGAGTGCAGCTGGCCTAAACCCCGGCTGTCGAGGACGCTAGTCGCCTCGTCATGCCAAAGGGTATAGCTATCCAGTTTATATACTCTGAGGGTTAGCGCCGCGGCAATAATTAATCCGAGGATAATGAGTCTATTGATATATTTTTTTTGCATTAACGCATTAGGCGTATTTTTTACTGATAATTTCATGAGGACATTGTAAAAAGTAGGTTATTTACCAATTAAAAAGTTTAGCCCGTTAAGGGGAGTATCTTTAAATAATTCTCTGGCCTTACGATAGTATACCCTATATTCTCTCGGAAGACTATAGGCGTAATTTTTTCCGGTACAATCATCGCTAAATTCGTTTAGTAAGCAAAAATACAGCCCCATACCCGTAAATAAATATTCCCGGATAGGGCCGCTATATCTATTTAATAATTTTACGCTTTTCCGGGCATCTCCGGAGAAGAAATTAGCGACGCTTGCGCCTATTCCGATATAATAATACTGTAGATAATCCGGGTTGAACCTGTAAGGTAATGCCGGAAAATTATTCAAATATACCTTTCCAGGGATTTCATTGCCTACGGCAACGCCGTAAAAAAGATAAGCTAAATACCGCTCCCCGGAAGGTAAGCTACCGGCCAAATCATCTATTCCCAGGTTAAGAGAATTAAACTCTCCTTTCCACCTTTCTGTTAATAGGCCCTCGATTGCTCCCAGATACAAGAAGTCACGGTAGCCCCCCGGGACTTCCGTTTTATCGCATTCCTTGAAAAACTGTTCAATATTGAAAGGACTGCCTGGTATATTCTTAAGCCTGGCCTGGTAAAAAGAATCCGCCATCCCCCTGCCTACTCCCCTATAAAAACCCTTGCGGATATCTGCCGGCATATCGATAATCCTGGTTAACTCAATATATCTATCAAGACTGCTGCCAATGAAAAACCGTTGACTTAAATTAAAACCGTAACCCTCGTAAGCATTCCGAATGCCATACCTTACTTTAATCTTATTTATCAGGCCGCTGACCTTAAGCATATCTAACCCGTGCCTATCCATAGCTACCCGACCAACTAAATCATAATAAACAGCTGGAGTATTTAAATAGTTATTTTTAAAATCTAAAGAATAAACTAACCTGCCATTTCCGATAAACCCGATAATAATTATTAAAACCAACACTGCAACTCCGGCACCTCTAGCCAGGGCACTCTTCATGCCAAGCAACTTATCTATAAATAATGCGATACTTATAAAAATACACGGAAAAAGAATAACCGCATACCGGTAATCACTCATGCCCCGGCCGGAATTTCCATACCTGAAAAAACTTAAAATATATACTAACAGATAAAAACAGGGAAACGCCACAATTAATGCATATTTAAGATAACCGGGCCCAGGCGACCCCTTTGTATTATCTTTTTGGGGAGATGAATGACTATAGATAAATTTCCTTACTATAAAAAGTAACAGGTAGGAAAAAGAAACCGCGAAAAGCACATAGTAAATTAGATTAAAAAGTTGCCCAAAGATGTTCGCGTAGTCATCAAAAATAAAAATCTTATATCCGTTTTGAAAAAAGTGCAGTAAATCCGAAAATATACTGGTGAATTTTATGCCTTTCAGATAAAGAATCCCGTGGCTTACGATCTCTACCCCCTTAAAACTATTCCTGGTATTATATACATACCAGGGCAGGAAACCTAGAACCAGCGATAATAAATATAAAAAATATTTTTTTCTAAGGAAGAAAATATTATCCCTGATAAACCAGATGAATGAATAAGTAATTATGGCTATAATGATCAGATGGGAATACCACAAAGAAAAACCGCTTAAAAAACCCAGCAATAGATAATTAGCCATAGAAGGCCTACAATAAATCAGGTTCAGGAAAATTAAAAAAAGTATAACGCTAAAGGCAGCGGCTTCGGTATGGGAGCCGGCAATTATAAGCGAACGGACCATGAATAAAGGCGGCGAAAGGATATAGAAAATAGAGGTCAATACCGCCGCTCTCCTATTAAAATATTTTTCAACCAGTAAAAAGATAAAGATTAAACCTAGGGAATGAAGGAAAACAGAAGACAGAATTAAAGCTATTACCTTAGGGCCGAATACGATAAAGAACGGCAAGGCCAGGGCTGCCGCTGCCACCGAGCCGCCGTTATAAGAAACAACCTGGAAGTCCCAGGGCGGGATTGCCCAGCCTTCCATAAGCCCTAAGGCAATCGTCCCCACATAAGGCTCTTCTCCCTGACGGATTAAACGTTCCGCAGACAGCATTATCGTTACACGGATAAAAATAAAAAATAAAACAATCAGAAATATAACTATAGCCCTGTTTTTGAATAATCTTTCTAAAGCCATAGAGACCATTTTTAGATAAGGATTATGCAGGTATCCGCTCCATGCTGGCGATAACGGCTCTTAAGTTAGATCCCTTGCGTACTTGCGGATTATAAAATTCCCAGACAACTTCGCCTTCTTGCGTGATCTCAAACGCATAACCGGCGTCACTGTCTGTGATAAGACTGTTTCCGTTTGGTAACCGCTGCCCTGAGCTGCTTCCTGCCGAATAAAGCCTCCCGGGAGGGCTAGTTTTATATTCCCACACGATCTTATTTTCATAAGGATTAATTTCCACCAAGCGCGAGTATCCTCTCCCAACCCCATTATCAAAAACCAGGATATTCTGATTATCCAGGAGGGCGGGATGGTGCTGCCTGCTTAAATTGTTTTTTCCCCAACTCCAAATCAGTTTTTCTCTCTTAACATCCACTATTCCGATTAAATCCAGATTACGGGGAGAAATCAGGATGTCGCCATCTTTGCATAAACCCGCGATATCCCGGTTGATTATCTCAACGGTATTATTATGAAAGACATCAAAATAATAAGCATCCTCGTCTAAGATAGGCCTTCCGGACATCTTACGCATTAATACCAGCCTTATAAAATCCGGCTTAACCATATTCCGGTAGATACTGATTATACTTCCGAAGGCTATCTCACCTTTAAGTATTTTAAAAAGCGAAAGCTCCTTCTCGACTTCACCATCCGCAGACAAAACTACAATATATTCATTCAATATAGGCAGGGGTAGGCCATATACAAAGACCACTTCGTCTTTCCAGGCCAAAGCCCAGATTCTTTTATCTTTTGCCACAGCAACATCGTGGTGGAAACGCATTCTTTTAATCCATTTAATATTAGAATCCCAATCGAGGCATATAAGCATTTTGTCCTTGACAATTGCCAGTAAGTCGCCGTTTTCGCATAGTTTTATATCCTGCCAGCTATCCGTCTTATCTATTTTATGCGACCATTCATGCAATATACCTCCCGACATATCCATAAGGTAGGCTGTTGATAAATTACGAGAGTTATATATATTTACCCCGGTATAGGATAAATTCCGGTTATATCTGGTAACACCGGCTTTCTGTATATCCCCTGCTTTTGCCGGGCTCCAAGTCAAATAGGGCAAAGACTTAAGCGATTCATACGGTGATAATTGGATGCTATTGTGGACACCCTGGCGAAAAATCACCAACGAACAAACAACCGCTATGAAAATTATTACGACAAAGATGGGCATACGACTAGCGGGCCTTTTGCTGCGCGGTATTATTTTCGCTAGGTTAAATAAGGCTACTGCCAGTAAACTTGTAAACAATAGCCATAAAGAAATATTCAAAGCCAAAATAAAAATGAAAGTATCTTTACTAAAACTTGTTAAATAGGCCAATAGGGGGATTATGGATAATCCGAAGATTAATCTTTTTTTCATTTTATTTTTAACTAAAAATTCCTTGCCGAAATAAAAGAACCTGTATGCCCCGAGTGATGCGGGCAATTATTGCATACCCCTAGGGGATTAATATCATTCTTCATCCGGCTACGAAGCTTAATATAATTATTATTGTTCCATATTTTATCTATGCTATCCACAAACACATTCCCTGTTTTCTCAAGAGAAAAATAATCAGAACAACAAGGGACAACCCATCCATCAGAATTAACAACCATGGTTTGCCAGGGGATATCGCAAAAACCCTTGGGGATAGACTTCCCTGTACTTTTATAACAATCTAACAGATAATTATCGTTTCGGGGCAAAAAATCATCCGCTAGCTTAATATCTTTAAGCATACTAACTTTTTTTAATACTGCCCTGTCTAATCCCCAGGAATAGGCCAGGGGGAAAAATTCGTCAACCTGGTGTTCATTGCCTTTCATAACGATAAACTGCAATTCTATGACAGGAAATTTGGACCTCTTTTCTTTCTTTAAATCACACACCTGCCTTACATTATTCTCTACCTCTGCTAGTTTTGCCGTATTTCTGTATTCCTGGTAGACCTCCTCGGTAACTCCGTCAACACAAATGATTAAGTATTTTAACCCGGCGGCGAATAAATCCAGGCTCTTTGCCCGGTCCAGCAAAGTCCCGTTAGTACTCAGAACCGTAACTATACCCTTCTTCGAACAATACGCAATCATCCTGCTTAGCTCGGGATTCAACAGGGGCTCGCCATAATTCCACAATCCTACGAAAATCAAGCAATCGCCGATCTTATCGATTATTTCTTTAAATTCAGCGTAGGGCATATCGCCTTCCGGCCTGTTAAATTTATATAATGTCCTCCAGCACATTTTGCACTTGAGATTGCATCGAGAGCTCGGTTCAAGCATCAGGTATAACGGCATATTCGAAACCTTTTCGCATTTGAAGATACCATTATATAAGAAAAGCAGTAAATTTATGATTATCTTTGGCCTGCAGAGCCGGGTAAATATGATAGAGAAAATAGCGCGTAATCCCCATATATCCCTTAACCCTAAAGGCCGGTTAAAACTGAATTTCTTAATGTCCATAGCCCGACTATTTCTCAATATATTTTGCCCGGATCGCGGAAAAAAATTCTTTAATAAAAAATACTGACCCTTCAGGTTTTTTCGCCAAGCGTAACAATGTTTTCCGGATAATTTTTGGATTAAAATAAAAACCTAAATAAAATTTTCTGCGTAAACGGGAAATTTCTACAGGGCTTAAACGAAATGACCCGCGGCTGATTCTAAAAAGAGCAGTAGTAGGCATTAGCTGTAATTCATTAATACAGACAAAATCAGAATTAATTTCCAAGGATAATTTCAGGCTCAATTTGACATCCTCGGCGGTTTCTACAGGAGCGCCGATAATAAACCAAGAGACGATATCTATGCCGGACTCTTTAATCAGCCGGCACTGCCTTTTTATTAAATCAACCGTATACCCTTTTTTATAATAGTCAAGGACCTTCTGTGAACCGCTCTCAATTCCGAGAAAAACAGCCCTGCAGCCTGATTCGGACATCCAGGCCAGCGTTTCTCTATCCAGGGTATCAATCCTGCTCAAACAGGTCCAATTCAATCTTAATTTATTGTCAATTATGCCTTTGCAGATCTCGATAATTCTATTTTTATCTACGGTAAAATTATCATCCATAAACCTGATACTACGGATATTATGGTCAGTAACAATTTGTTTTAATTCCCGGATAACATTTTCGGAAGAACGCTGCCGAAAAGCCCGGCCATAGAAATTAACACAAAAAGCGCAATTATAAGGGCAGCCCCTAGAAGTAACCACACTGGTCATGGGTTTTTTCAAAAAAGGGTCGGCATAACGATCGTTCCTTAACAGTCTTCTGTCGGGAAGCGGCAAAGAATCCAAATCAATACTATTTTCCCTGTTTTTGCTTACCGTAATCCCGCTGCTCTCATTTATAGCCAGCCCCCTTATATGGCTCAAATCCTTATTACCGGCCAAAATAGCGGCAGATAATTCCATAAATGTCGCTTCCGGCTCTCCCATAATAATATAATTTACCAAAGGGAACTTTTGAAAGATATCCTTATAATACAAAGTCGGCAAATAACCAAAACTGATTATCCGGCAATCTTCATTCAAATTTTCCCTGATTTTAGATATAGTTTTTAGGTCTTCTTCAAAGGATTCAAATCCCGGCATAAAAACCAGCTCCCTAATCCGGTATCCCTTCAATTTATTTACCACTTTTTTCAGAGATAGCCTTTCCGCTATCGCATCGATAAAAATCAACTTTATATCGTTTAGGTTTGCTATTGCGGAAGCCAGAGAAAGAAGTTCAGGGGGCGGAAATACATACGCGCAACGCCGAGGCGAACAGCGCAGTTTTCTTTGAATAATATATTTGTAAGGCGGGTTGAGAAAAACAACTGCTTCTGGCAATATCCGATAGCTCATTATCCGGTCTTATCCTCTGTTTCTCGTCAAGGCCTCTTTTATCTTTGCGATTATATAATTTAAATCTCTTTTTAAAATCTTGGGATACAGAGGTAAAGTAACAATATTGGATGAAACCTCTTCGGTAATAGGAAGGCAATCCCGGGGGTACAGATAACCCCGGTATAATTTCTGCTTATGCAGAGGAGGATAAAAATGGACGCTCGCCTCGATTCCTTTTTTCCTGAGATAATCTACGAATAAGTCCCTTTTTGGCCCATAACCAGGCTTCAGCTTAATCGTATACATTTGATAGACATGGTAACATCGCGCCTCTTCAAAAGGTAGCCTTAACTCCCCGCACTCTTTTAAATTCTCGCTAAGATACCGGGCCAACTCGCGCCTTTGATTATTCATAACCTCTATTTTAGCAAGCTGAGTAACTGCTATGGCTGCTAATATATTAGCCATTCTATAGTTATATCCCGGATATTTTGCCTCTCTAAGCCAATTTGGATTTCTTTTCGAAGACGATCTTCTTTCGACCCCATGTGAAGAATAAGCTAAGACCTTATTCCAAACATACCTGCTATTCGTCGTCACCATGCCCCCTTCTCCGCAGGTGATATTTTTAGTAGAAAAAAATGAAAAACAGCCGGTTCCGAAAGATCCGGTTTTTTTGTTTTTAAACCTGGCGCCTAATGATTCGGCCGAATCCTCAATGACGCTAAGGCCATACTTCCTTGCTATAGCAAGTATTCTGGCCATATCACAACTTTGCCCGGCATAATGCACCGGCATTATGGCTACGGTTTTTTTATTAATCAACGCTTCAATTTTCTGTGGGTCAATGTTACAGGATCCATACTCGATATCCGCAAAACGAGGCGTACAACCGGCATTGATTACGGCATTTGCCGAAGCTACAAAAGTAAAGCTGGGCAGTATAATCTCCCCCTTTAACTTCTGGGCTTGTATGGCTAACTGCAAAGCTGAAGCGCAGGAATTAAGTGAAATAGCATATTTAACGCCGATAAACTCCGCAAATTTATTTTCAAATTCTTTGACTTTTTCTCCGCCCGACAACCATCCGGACTTCAAAACCCGAACTACCGAACGTATCTCCCGATAATCAATACATGGACGGGATAGATAAATCATACTCATCCTTTATCCTTATCAAATCATTTATTAAAACCGGGATCCCCTCTTCTATGTCTACGAACGGACTAAAACCCAACATATCTCTAGCTTTAGAAATATCCAAAGCGCCTCTTAGCGGCTTTTTAAATCCTGCGGTTCGATTGATGATCTTTACTCCGGGTATGTTTTTTGCGATTAATCCTGCTAATTCAGCTATGGTCCTAGACTTACCCCTGGATAGATTAAAAACCTGGTTTTTAGCGTTGCTGTTATTTATGACCTTTAAAAAACCCTGGATTAAATCATCGATCTGGGTAAAATCAAGTTTTTGGTTACCGTCGTTATGGACAATTATTTCTTTCTTGGTTAAGGCATCGATTATCATCCTGCAACAGATCCTTCCTAAACTGCTCCCAAGCCCATAGACAGCTGTAGGCCTGACTATCGTATAATCGATATTACTTTTCACGCAAAAATCAGCCGTTATCCTCTCCCCTCTTATCTTGGTTATGCCATATATATGCTGAGAATCCAAAGGGTGTAATTCATCCGCCGGTTCATAGTGAAAGTTGCCATAAACATAGCTGGAAGAAACAAAAATAAATCTCCTGACTTTAGCTGCTTGGCTTATTACGCTAAACAGGTTATTTAACCCATCCACATTGATACTCAGGCATTCTTGGGGGGCTTGTAAGGCCATGTTTGCATCCGAGATAGCCGCCAGATGGATAACAATACCAGGTTGGTATCTCAAAAATACTTCTTTAAGTAAACTATAGTCTCTAACATCGCCTCTTATACTGATACGCGTTGGCTCTTGTCTATATAAATCCTGATAAAAAACTGATTTAGCCATAAAATTATCAAAAATAATAACCTTCATCCCCGCCTTCAAAATATCCCTCGCCAGGTATCTACCTATGAAACCTGCTCCTCCTGTAATCAACACTGTATCCATATTAATCAATTTAAGTCGTAATCGCCTCTTTTGAACCTAAAATAAAACGAAAAAAATTCTGGCACAGCTGATACTACTTTCGCTAATCTATACTTTGATCTACCTTTCTGTCTCTTAGCATGCCGGACTTTGACTTCGGCAATCTTAAGCGCGCCTCGTTTCTTAAGGATAGGGACAATATAACGATGGTCGTTAGCCATCAGATTGAGCTTTTTGATGAACTCCTTTTTCACTGCGGTAAAATTACTGGCTGCGTCTTTAATCCGGACATTCAAAAAAACACTTACCAGAAAACTAAAAAACTTAGAAGATAATGTCAAAAATAACGGGTCTTTTCTGTTTAATCTTATCCCGTTTACAAGGTCATAGCCTTGATTAATTTTATCTAGAAAGAGGGGCAGATCTTCCGGAAAAACCTGCAAATCCGAATCCATAGTAATAACTATGCTGCCGCTGGCCGAATGGAATCCGGAGCTTAGGGCCGCGGCCTGACCTATCTTTTTATTGTGGATTATCGGCTTTATATTTCCGTATCTTTCGGTTAACTTACGCATAATAATGCTGCTATTATCGCTACTGCCATCGTTTACCATAATCAGCTCTATTTCGTCCATGTGGTAAAGCTTATTTAAAACCCCAAAAATTCTTTCTACCAGTTCTTCCAGATTATCTTTTTCGTTATAGAACGGGCAGATAATACTTAACTTCTTTGCTGGCATATTATTTAACTATGATTCAATACTCTATTATTCGCGTATAAATACACATCTATTCCGGAAAATTTTGCGCTTTTTTCCAGTATATGTTTATCCGCAAACCAGTTATTAATAAACTTAAATTGAGCCGGATCCTCCCAGTGGGAGAGAATCAACCAGATCCTTTCATGATTATTGAATAACGGGTCATCCGGCTGCGCCGTAAATACCCCTATGTCTTTGTAAAAATAGAATCTATGTTGGTTTGGCTCATGAATGATTAAAAATCTATTTACCCTATTTTTAACCTGTGAATCCATAATAAACTTATAAGTTAACATTGCATCTTCTTTAAGAAAATAATTGCTGCCCCTTTCATTCAGATAATATTCTAAAGGCAACGTAGAGACTTCAGAAGTATGCAGAACTAAATCCCCATTTTTATAATTAGCCTTCAAGAAATACGCTGCTTTTTTAAGTTCTTTTTTGGGATTAGTCCCCTGCCTCTCTATGAAATTACAAGTAATACGATTGGAATAATAATTATTTAAAGAAGGTATGGATATAAAACAGTATGCTCCAAGGCAAAGCATAATCATTTTTCTACCTAAATTGCTTAGGGTAAATCCCGCCATAAGAAATAAAAATATGATGGCAAAAGAGAAGTATCTTTCAGCGTAGAAAGGCCGGAATTTTGAAAAAATGAATAAGGTTAGCACGGGAATCAATAAAAACGATAACAACATATACCATTTTTTTTTATAGTGAGCGAATGAATCTTTTGTTCCTTTTAAAATCAGCAGTGCAAAAAAAACAGAACTGATGTTCCGGACAATATCCGAAGCATAATAACCTGATATAAAATTTTTAAAGCTATAGAATAGATTGGCCGCCGAAATAGAACTGATAAATGGCGAGAATTGACAATAGACCCTGGTAATATCCAGCATAAGTAAAAAATGTTTAATAGTTATATAGATCCAGGGCAGCAAAAAAAAGAACTGTACCGATTGAAACAGCAATACTTCTCTTAACCGGTTTTTTCTGAGATTAAAAATCATGAATAATGCCTGGACTAGAAGTATAGGGGCCGAAGTACAGACCAAATATACGCTTAATAGGTTAGCTATAATATTTATTGACCAGAATGGAAATGACCTTTTATTTAATAATTTAAAATAAGCGTAAGTAGACAAAAGTACGAGAAAAATTAATAATGAAAAAGGGCGTAACTCTTGGGAATAATGTATGGAAAAGGGAGAAAGGCTTAGTAAAAATGCGGAAATAATGCCTGCTTTTCTGTTAAATACCGATTCCCCGGTAAAATAAATTAGGATAACTGAAGCGACCCCGAATATTACGGAAGGCAATCTTAATATGAACAGGCTATCGCCAAAGACCTGCCAATACTGTACCAGTAAATTATAGAGTGGTTGAAAGGTGAAATTAGTGCTTAAATACCAAAAATTATTTAATTTTACTTCTACTAAACTGGTTACTTCGTCAAACCAAAGGTCATACTTGGTTAAATTAATTATCCTGAGCAACAGAGCTAATAATCCGATAATAACGATCTGGATATAATGAGAGCAGAATATTTTCTTGTTGATATTTTGATGATGCATGACCTGTCGTTATGATGAATAATCCGCTGGATTGCCTAGACTATAGGTAGCTCAAAATTGACTGGTAGCTTCTTTAATGTACTCTCTGTCCGGCGCATCCTTGTTCTCCACTAACCGTTCTAATAATTTTACCTTTTTTTCTACTCTGTCAAAATATCTTTCATCCGATAATTCTTTCCTCTGAAAACTTTTTCTAAATTTCCGAAAGGTCTCCCTGCCTTTTTTATATTCGCCTATTTGATAATAAGCCAGCGCCATACAAGCCAGGATATATTTGTTATTAGGATTCAGACTTAAAGTCTCCTGGCCATATTTTAGCGCTTGATCATACTGGCCTAAATTATAATATAACTCGGCAATATGATTGCTATATATGGAATTGGCAGGATCAATCTCTATAGCCTTTTTTAATTCTGCTATTGCATCTTCATATTTATTTTCCTTCCTAAAATCCTTGGCTTTTTTAAAATGAGCAAAAGCTAATTCGCTCTTTATAGCTGACTTCTCACTTGTAAGAACTACATCTTTATCGATCTTTTCTATTTCTTCCGAAAAATATTTGCTAGACATACCCTCAGAATCTACTACCACATATTCGGGAGCCTCTTCGGCTATTGTGCCATTTATTACCGTTCCGTCTTTTAACACCAGGGTGTCGGCAAAACAAAAAGTAGATACGCATTGTAATGCCAAAAATACCGTAACTAGGATATGCAGCGCTCGGTTATGCATATATGGCCTCCTTGGTTATTAAATGAACCTATATGTCTATTACAATTATATACTATATATCTTAAAAGTAGAATATTTATTATGGCTCAAGAAAATGAACGCGCACTTTTAAACTGGATATTTCTTAAACTGTATGGCCTAGCATATTCCCATAAGGTATCGGGCATTTAACGCACCCCTCTTCGCCGGCCATTATCCCCTCTAAAAACTGCCTCCTTAATTTTACAGGGATATTGGAATTCCTTATTTTAATAATATCCTCCTCTATTATATTACCCATACAACTTTCTATATCAATCTTGCGGTAGGGACTGCAACAAGGAACAACCTCAGCATTCCATAAGACTACCAGGGAAGACCAGAGCCACCAACAGGGTTTTCTCTTCATATCAGTTTTCCGGTAAGCCCTTCTGATATACTTGGGGTTTTTGGGCAGAAGATATTTATTTATCGGGCATAAACCGAGCGGTTTAAGTTCTAAAGTATCTACGCCTAAGTCTTTAGCTATATTTTTTATACCCGGTATTTCATGTTCATTGTGATCCATGACTAAAAACTGCAGGTTGACTGTAGGCCAAGAGACTTTAAGCTCCCTTTTGGCGTTAATTACTGCCTGAATATTCTGGAAGATACCAGCTAGTTCGCCTTTTTGCCTATACCGCCGATAGGTTTCCTGAGATGCGCCGTCTATCGAAACAGTCAATAAGTCTAAGCCGCTGGAGACTATCCTGCAGGCATCTTCTTTTTTAAAATGCTGGAAATTACTGCTTAAATAGGTAGCAATCTTATTTAAATGCGCGTAATTTATCATATCGTAGATACCTTCGTTCAACAGGGGTTCACCCGTAAAATGTAAAGCTACCATAAAAGCATAATCTTTATTTATATCGATTACCTTCTTAAAATTATCCAGGCCCATCTCCCCTGACGGATAGGCAATATTATCCCTGGAACAATATGCGCAGCCGGCATCACATTGATTTGTCGTATCTATTTTGATAAAATAAGGCCTCCCGCTGATTAATAATTTCCGGAATATCCTGTCTCGCTCAACCTTAATCATATTGCTAACCTTTTTAAAATTAGCGTATCTTGCCAACAAGGTTAAACCGCATATAAGCCTGTTTAGGATTAACCTACTTTCAATATTAAGCATTTAATATCCGGCTAACTTTTGGCCGTTCTCCTGACTAATTAAGCCTGCCGTGAAAAACAAAACTCACCAGGCTGTTCAGCATATCCATTTTCTTTATACTTTTTATCTGGAATAAATGTCTCCAGATTAAGCGCGGCCGTAAATAGAATTTCCGGTGGGCCCTTCTCTGTAAAGCAATCAAATCCCTGGCCGAAACATGCTCATTAATAGAAACTAATTTCTTGGGGTCCGGATTGAAAGTCACAAAATTATCCCAGTCCTGGCGCCTTAGCTTGCCAGCCTGCGTAAGTTTTACGTATAATTCGCTTCCGGGAAAGGGTATGGTAATGGCAAACTTGGCGAAATCCAGATCCAGTTCTCTTGCCAGTTTAATCGTATCTTCCATCATCGGCCTGGTCTCCTGAGGAAAACCTATCATAAACAGGCCGGTTGCCTCAATCTTCAATTTCCTGGTATCGCTGATATTCTTCCTTATCAGGTCCAAGGAGGTATTTTTATTAACCCCATCCAGAGTTTCCTGATTGCCGGATTCTATTCCATAAAGTATTCTTTTACACCCGGCCTCTTTCATAAACCCCAAAAGCTCCTTATCAACACTATCTACCCTGGTCTCGCAGATCCAGACCAGCTTTTTGTTTAAACCCCGCTTAATCATCTCCGCGCTGAAAGCTATGCCGGATTTTTTGTATAGAGGAAAAATGGGGTCGACAAAACCGACCTGCTTAACGTTAAATTTATCTACCAGGTATTCTATCTCATCAACGACTCTCAAGGGATCCCTTTGGCGGTAATGATTATTCATATACACAAGCGAACAATAACTGCATTTATAGGCGCACCCCCTGGAGGCAAGGACGCTCAGGGCGGGCTTAGCGATATCCATAAAAGGCAAAAATCCATATTTTTTGACCGGAAAATATTCCCAGGCCGGATAGGACAGATAATCTATTTCGCCTAGGGGCGCCCTCTCTTCTGTTTTTATTACTTTTCCTTCAAGCATAAATGAAATCCCCGGAATAGTCCTCAATTCTTTTTTCTGCGCCAAAGCATTCACAACCTCGGGGAAGGTAAGCTCGCCTTCGCCGTGCACTATCACATCAACCAGCCCCTGTCTTAGTATTGATTCGTAAAAAATAGAAGCGTGTATATTTCCTAAGATTATTTTTATCTTTTTATTATACTGCCGAACCGCATCGGCAATCTGCAGGACGTAAAGCGCTGAAGGCGTTAAACAGGATATGCCGACTATATCCGCGGGGTAATCTTTAAGGAGATCGATAATGCCCCTGATGCCAACCCGGTCGGCAAAATCGTCAATGACCTTAAAATCCAAACCCTCTTTCTTTAAGGCTGCGGCTAAATATGCCAGGCCTATCGGCGGCATTGGCTGCATATACCTTTTAAAACTGCCGAATTTGCTGAAATCCATGCCGGGGTTTATCAATAAAACTCTCATATCCAACCTTTATTTATCGTACCACTTAGGTTTCATTAACCGGTTATATTCTTTAAAGCGAAAAGGATTAATCAAATTAAACACCGAATCCAAGAACATCTTTACGGCGACTATCAAACACCATATATACATATTTCTTTTGTGCGTATAGGGATTAAAAATCCCTTTTAATAGCCAGGTAAAACTGGCATATTTTTTATTCATAAAGTAAAGCAGGTAATCAATTTCACTGCGGGAAAGATGTTCTGAAGCCATAACCGGAGTTGACCAGTCATAGTAAGAAAAATCCTTAACTTCAAGCCAGCCCTTTTTATTAGCCTCATCCCAGAGCTTGGTGCCCGGCACGGGGGTTATGGGGTGAAAAGCCGGGTAATCCGCTTTCAACTCTCTGGCGTATTCTAACTGGCTCAGCATTGATTCTTTTGTCTCATTCCTTACCCCCACGATAAAAGTAGCCTGCCTGAAAACCTGCGGATATTTCCCGGATAATATACCCATAGCCTCTCTGACAATCTCCGTTTTATAGAAATTTTTACCCATATTACTTAAATCCCCGTTATCAGCCCTTTCTGCGCCTATGGAGACATGGGATAATCCGGCTTTAACCAACTTTTTCATAATCCCTAATTTATCATCCCTGACCATTAAATCCGCCCGCATAAATGCAAACCACTTAACCTTTATCTTTTTTTTGATGATGGACTCTGCGAATTCGTTACTCCAGTCAGGGTTGATATTCCAGGAATCGTCAACGAAAATCAAGAATTTCTGATGGTATTTATTATGTAAGAGCTCGATTTCTTCAATCGTGCGCTTGACGCTCTTGGTCCTCCACCTCGGTTTTAAAACCAGCTTACCGTGGTCTGCCGAACGCTCAGCCATCTGCACCCACCACACGCAAAAATCACAGCTATTAACGCATCCTCTGCTGTGATGAATGGTAATCCCTCCGGGAGTAAAAAGGAATTTTGCCCTGCCGTATTTATCCATCGGCATTATATCATAAGCGGGTAATGGCAGGTCATCCAAATTGTCGATCAGCCTGCGCGGAGCTGTCTCTACGATATGGCCGTCACGCTTAAAAACGATTCCGTTCACCATCTCAAAATCCTTATCCCTGTTAATTATCTTACTGGCCAGCTCAACTATCGTTTCTTCCCCCTCCCCCCTTACGATAAAATCAATAGGGTAATTCTTCAGGCAATCTTCGGCAAGGTTAGAAAAATGCGCCCCTCCGGCTACCGTAATTATATCTTTATTTATTTCCTTAGCCAGATTAAGCGCTTTTACGGCTTCGTGAGAATACAATGATTCGCTGTCACCTATGCCGATTATATCCGGGTTTTCATCCCGGATAACCTTCCCCAATGTCTTCCAGCCCATTTTCATGGGCATGCAGTCAATAACCTTGACCGATATACCGGCCCTTCTTAATACTGCCGCTAAACAGGCCAGGGATTGAGGCAATATAAAATTATCGTATTCATTGATAAAGGGCCAATAATAACGCGGGGGCCTGATGAGAATGAATTTTGTTTTCATTTTCTGATACCTGAAAGTAAATACAGCTTGACAAGATTTACAGCGGGTGCCATAATTATATATGAATACAAACCGCAACCATATAAAATGATACTTATGAAAACCGTCAATTGGCGCCCTGCGCCGCGTAAACCATACCCTAAGCCGCCTAAGTAGAAAATAAGTCTCCCTCGCTTCTTTAAAAATAAGATGCGGAAAAAATTACTTTTCCCGTAGTCAAAGACGCGGCAACGCCGTATTTATTAGCATACTAAATAAAAAACGCAGATCAGCGAAAGATCTTATTTTTTTCAATTGCCTTGAAATTATCCGCGGGCGAAAATAGAATTTCAGATTGAGTAATGTTGCGTATTTTTTAGCCATACTCCCGGGAATAACCGGCAATTTATTATCGCGGTATTCATCGTAAATAGCCGTGCCGGGCAGATGAATATAATTATTAAAATTCGCGTAATCTACGCCTAAGTCCAAAACAAATTTAAAAAGATCTCTAGCCGTATCAACCGTATCACCCAGCCCTCCCAGCATAAAATTACCGAGCACCTCTATGCCGGATTGCCTGCACCATCGGGCAGCCTGTTTAGATTGTTCTATGGTTATGCCTTTTTCATTGGTATCCAATGCTTTTTGCGATGAGCTTTCGAAACCAAAGGATAATTGATAGCATCCTGCCTTGCGCATCAATGCCAACAACTCTTCATCCACTAAATCAACCCTGGTATTAGCCCGCCACGAAATATCAACATTATTGCGGATGATCTCCTCACAAAAAGCGTAAACTAATTCCCTGCTGGCCGTAAATGTCTGATCCCGGAAAAATACTTCTTTTATATTATACTTAAAGGCGATCTCGTTCAATTCTTCCGTTATCGAGGCAATATTCCTGTATCTCATTTGCCCTAAGGTATATAATGCGGCGTTGCAAAATTTACACTTGCCATGCGGGCAACCCCTGCTGATAGACATTGCCGTAACAGGATTCCTTTTATTAAAAAAGGCGTACCGATATGCCTGGTTATCTATTAAATTTCTTGCCGGTATCGGCAAATCGTCTAAATTAATCAATTCCCGCTTACCGCTGGCGATAACTCCTCCTCCCTTATTAAGGGCGATATTTCTTGAATTATCGCCCTTAATTATACCCAGGAGCGGCAACTCTATTTCTCCTAAGGCGACAAAATCTGCTAAACCATCGGCTAAAACAAGCGAAGGATTATAGGTAACCGGCGCCCCCCCAAAAATAATCTTGACCTTAGGAAACGATTCCCGGATAAGCCAAGCCAAATGCCTATCATCGTTCAGGCTAAAATAATTTGAAGGGATAAAAACAAAATCCGGAGGGTCTACCTTGAGCAAATTTATGACTTTCCTATGCTCGAGGTGTTTAATACTCGCCTCTATGACCTCGGCCCGGTAACCGAATTTTACCAGGTAAGAAGCAGCGTAAAGTAAATCCAGGGGCACAAAAGGAACATAACCCAGAGTATAAGCTCCGCTCCAATCCCTGAAAAAATGTTTATGCCTGAATAAACCGCTTTCGCTGCCGAGGGGATCAATAAGGGTTATCTTAGCCATAATAAATCCGGATTAAATAATGCTTAGGGGCTATTAGTTACCGGTAAAATTAACATTGACTAATAAAGCTCTAAAGACTATTATATAATAAATTATATTTATAATATATATGTAATTTTTTACCACTCTATGATCTTCAACCGATGAAAATCCTTTTATTAAGATTACCGATAGCCTACGGCGCTTCGTCTATCTCAAGCTTATTATCGCCTGGCGGGTATCTTTCCTCCAGGTTATACTGCGAGTGGCTTGTCCGTTATCCGCCGCTCGGGCTTCTTTATTACGGATCGATACTTAAGAAAAACGGCCACACAGTTAAGCTTATAGACGGAGAATTAACCGGATCTTCTTTCAATAAGACCCTCTTCCAGGCTAAAGAATATAACCCCGATATTATTTTCGCAACGGTCAATATATATAATCCCAGGGCTGAATTTGATTTTTTATCAAAGTTAAAAAATAACCTGGGATGCTTTATAGCCGCCCGAGGCCATTTCCCCCAACTTTATCCCGAAGAAAGCATCTGCAACAAAGGAATCGACTGCGCCCTAACGGGGAAAGGATTTAAGACGATACTAAATTTAACCAGGGCCGTTGAGCATCATACCTCCCTGGAAGAAATAAAAGGGATTATTTTTAAAAATAACCGGAATGAAATAGTAAAAACCGGTTCCGAAGAACCTTATGATTTTAATACTCTACCTTATCCCGCCCGGGAATTAATAGATAATACCGTCTATACAACCGCTTTAACCAAATATGATCTATTTACGACTATAACCACAAGTATAGGCTGTCCTTACTCTTGCACTTATTGTGTCGACAGACATATCCCCTACCAAACCCGAAGTATTGAAAATATAATTGCCGAGATCAAAGATTGTATTGATAATTTCGGGATAAAAGAAATTACTTTTCTGGATTCAACTTTCACCGTTGATAAGACCCGGACCATACAATTATGCGAAGAAATCATTAAGCAAGGCCTAAAGTTTAAGTGGACAATCCGCACTCGCCCGGACCGCGTCGATAACGAATTAATATCTTTACTGGCAAAAGCCGGATGCGTGAGTATCCATTACGGGATAGAATCCGGCGACCAACAAATACTGGATAACCTGAAAAGAAATAATACCTTAAAAACCATTCAACAAGCCTTAGAAATGACTTCGCGAAACGGCCTGGAAACGCTCGGTTTTTTCATGATCGGCAATACCGGCGAAACACCGCAGACAATTAGCAACACTATCCGTTTTGCCCAATCGCTGCCCTTAGATATCGCGCAATTTAACGTCGCTTTTCCCGTGCCGCCGAGTAACATATATATAAACTCGCTAAAAACACTGGGGTATGACATCTGGCTCGAGTCATATAAAGGTAAAAAAATAACGGCCGAAATGTGCAAGCCGCAGGATACCTGCTTATCGGCGGGAGAATTAACTCACTGGGCCAAGAAAGCGTATAGAAGCTTTTACTTACGGCCGGGATATTTTCTGCGCATGGCCAAATATAAATACTTCCCCCATATTCTCTTAAGGCAATTCAAGTTGCTGCTTCTGCATATCAAAATATCTTTCAATCGGATCTGAGCTAAAAGGCTTTTTTTATCAGATTAACTGCCCCCTGTTTAAAAACACTCCTATTATTCGCGTTGCTAAATAGCTTTATTCTTTTATTTTTATTGTCAATATACCAGCGATAACCTTTAACTAAAGCGTCAACATTGCTTTTTTTAGGAAAACACCCTAATTCCCTGTTTATCTTTTCAATCGAGAAATATAGATCCTTATCGATAACGCCATAAACTCCTTCATAGATAGAGGAGATTTTTATTTTTTCAAAAATCTTCAATATAATCTTAATACCATTAGCGGGGAAATGGATTAACCTTGATTTACTCCCTACTTCTTTTATAAAATTATTTAAATCTTCATTAATCGTGCCAAATACCGCAGCGCCAACATTAAAATCAGTATTTACTAAATATGCGGGGGCATTTATTATTGCCTGGATTGCTTCGCATAAGTCTTGGGCTTCTAACATTTGAAAGCGGTTTTGGCCGGATCCGACAACCGGGATCTTTCTATTTTCCTTAATCCAATCGTAAAGAATCTGAAAAAAACCTAATTTTCCTTCTCCGATAATAGGGGCTGGCCTTAGAATAGTGACATTCATGCCCTGCTTTCTGCATAATGCACAGGATTGTTCTGCTAAGATTTTGCTGCGGGCGTGATCAGTAATGCCGCGGAAAGTTGCTTCTTCGCCTATCGGCATATTTTTATGCAGGCCGTATACCGCAGTTGAAGACATATAAATCAACCGGTTAGTTTTATTTTCTTTAGCCGCTCTCAGAAGGTTTTCTGTACCCTTGACACTGGTAGAAAATATATCCCGCCTTTTTTTAAACGGAAGCTCGGAAGCGGCATGGATGATGAAATCCGTACCGCAGACCGCCTGAAAGAGGGATTCATAATCTCTTATATCTCCTTTAAAGTATTCAACCGCGCCGGTATAATCGCTTGCTGCATAATCGCAAATATCAAAAATACGTATGCCATACCCTCTTTTCAAGAAATAATTCGCCAGGTAAACCCCCAGGTATCCTACGCCGCCGGTAATAAGAATATTTTTTGGATTATCCATTCCGTGCTCCTGCAAAATGAACCACTTTGCCGGCTATATCCTCACAATACCTGCATTCGCCGCACAGCCCGCGGCATTTTCCTTCCAGAAAATGCTCCATAAAACCGTCTAAATCAGAATTATTGATAAAGGCGCCCGGGCTTGCTCCGCCTTCATGGTGTAGCGCGCACCGGGGAAAATCAGGAAATAGTTTTATCAAGTTCCCCGCGTAGCATCTTTTGCTATACGCATTAATAATTTCAACGGAATCCCCGCTATTTAAACTATCTCCGAGTAGCTGCAATCTATTAATGCCGATTCCTTCATAATGCTTAATATCTTCCGGCCGGATCCATTGGGAAGAAATAATATCAAACCCCGTTCTGGAGCGTTCTTCCAGGCATTTAAGGCCATAAAAAATACCGGCATTGTCCACCGCAAAAGATTGCCCGGTCAGGTGCGCTGCAAGATTTGCGTGAAAACCGTGATTAACGCAGTTATTCAGGCAACAGTGGTTTGCCACTAACTGTAAGTCACATTTTACATTACTACGGACCCCTTCCAATAAAGCGAAATTACGGTTTACCTTGTAAGACGCCAAAGTGATTATATCGGCACCCAAGTCTTCCCAGCGCTTTGCGCGCTGAATATTATCAACCTCGGCGTTTGATGATATCTCAATAGTTACCTTAGGGTATTGTTTTTTTATTAACTCCACAAAATACGGCATACTAACCGATACCGCGTCCACTCCCCAAGATACCAAATTATCCAGAAATACCCTGATCCGCCTTTGGCCGCTCCTTGTCCACTCCAGGTTATTCAAACAGGTAACGTCCATTAAAAAGGTGAAACTGATACCATGATTATGCGCTGCATTGACATACCTGTTAATACTATCCTTGACCCCCGTGCTCTCCAAAAAATTACCGGGTATTTTAGCGTATATATTGACGATATTATCGTCTGATAAAAAGTGTCCGGCGTCAGAATTCCGATCAACGGGGATAGACAATTTAATCTTATTGATATTCATAATAGGACTCTTACACCTTAAAAATAATCAAACAACCGGCCGCTTATTAAATTCTCCAGAAAAACCTTGCTGTTTTTTATCCTTTTATCCAGATGCTTATGGTCTATAGTCATTACCTGACCGGCAATCTTATGGCAATAGCTACACTGCCGGCCGCACATAAAATTGCACTTTTCTTCCCAAAAATAGTCCAGGAAGCCGTCTAGGCCCCGGTTATCAATATATACCCCTTCCTCCTTAAAGACATTGCGCGCCTGCAGCAGAATAAACGGATTAATATACTCAGGCCGGAAAAAGTATTTAAAAATGGTCTTTATTTTTTTATAGCTAAAAAGTTTTTTTTTGGTATTCGGTAGTAAATCCAGTAAATTCCCATCATAGCGTCTTTTCCTATAGGCGTTAAATATCAGGTGGATCTTTGCTGAATCCATCTCCCTTCCGACTAATTTAAGCCAATGGATGCCTGTTTCTTCATAGTAATGCACGTCTTCAGGCCTGATCCAAAGACTCTTGATTAATTCCACCGGATCGTTTAAACGTATATAATTGCACTTGAGCGTATAGTAGTCGATTAAGTAGCCCTTAAGCATGTGCTGCGATTGAGAGCTGTGCGCATTCAAATTACTATGGCAATGGTAAGCAGGGCATCCCAGCAGGCATTTCAAATTAGCAATCAATTGTAGATCACATTTTATCCTGCCCTTGATTCTTCTAAGCAGTTTAAAATCCCTGTTAGCATCCAGCACGGAAAGAGTTATTTTGTCAACGCCGATTTCATCCCATCGTCTTATCTGCAATTCATTATTGACGCTATCCTGGACCGAAACATAAATATTCAGCCTCGGGGCGCGCTCCCTTATCAGGCGGTAAAGGTAGGCAGAAGAGATTGTAACAGAGTCAACCTCTGTCGAAACAAGCCAATCCAACATCTTTAAAATATTATTTTTTTGCGATTGCAGGTATTGCATATCGCCTAGGCATGTGCCATTGAGAAGATAATTGAATTTAAGCCCTTTTTGATGCGCGCTAAGGATATGGCGCTCGGCCTTCTTTAAGGAAACCTGGGGCAGGATTGCTGATGCGCGGCCGCCGCCGATTATATCATTATTTAATTTTCCGTATAATTCCGAACCCTGGCAATCAATTAATCCGTCGATTAGATTATCCTGCCAGTTCGTCGGTATCGAATATCTCATATTTTATATAGCTTAGGCATCCTATTTATAATCCGTATAGTTTCATCGCAATCAAAACCAACTGTCCGGCCGTACCATTCTAAAGTTTCAATCCGCGGCTTATTCTCATTCTCTATAATCTTAATGGCCTGATCCCGCGAAAGCAGGCCTTCCCTAACCTGGCAGCTGCGAAAAGTATCATTTTCAGTAAAACCGGCAACCGCCATATAGATATAGTTGTAGAATGCCGCAGTCCCGTCATCAACCCTCCAAGTAAGGCAGGTATCGGTTGGGGCTTCCCAAGCATACTCCTCGATTAGCGTTTTAGTTATTGCCTGTTCATCCCATTTTATAAAATGATACAGAAAGATATCATAATAATCCCGCTTAAGAAAAAATAGAGAAAGATATCCCAGGAAAGCATCGATTAATGCACTATTGATAAATCCCGGATTCTGCATAAACCGTTGCGCATAATATAACCCCAATTTAACCTTACTACGCAGCGAGATATCGCAATATATCATCGGTGACTCTAAAGTAACGTTGCTAAAACCTGTTTTAAAAAGGCTGTCCTCAAAGGTATTGCCTAAACCATGGAACATCAATTTAATATCAGCCTGCCTCTTTACCCTCCGGGCATTATAGATAACCTGCTTATCCCCTGACATAAATATCGGGACCAGCCCCAAGTCCGGGCTTTTTAACCAAGCCTCAACGTTCCTTCTTATATTCCGGCGCTTTTTATTAACGTCAGCCTTGATGACGATCCGGTCTATCCCCAGCGCGCTGCACATCTTGGCCTGGTTCCTGCGCGCTAGATCCGTAGCCATACCCCAATCATAAGTATAGGCAATGGGATTCAAATGCAACACTCTCTTCACATAATGTAACCCAAACGAGCTATCCCGCCCTCCGCTTAACGCTACGATACAATTATTCCTGGCGTTATTATTGCGAAATGGCGCAATAATTTTTTCTAGCTCTTTTTCGCCTTTAACACTGACCTTCAAATATCTTTTGCAATAATTACAGACGCCCTTTGCGTCATATGCGATATAGGGCGTGGTCTCCGGAAGCAGACACCTGCTGCAGCGCCTTAATCCGTCTTTAGCATAGAGGTTTTTCCAGGTCTCCAGCATTACCTCAATAGTGTCATTTTTTAACTTATAGGACATGCGCCTGTTCCCTCATTTCAATCTTAAATCGTTTGTTGCAGTATGCCTCCGTACGGGACAAGACACCCGTAACACGGGTGAGCATCGGAAAGTGCCTCCCGCCGGCTTTGCCCCCGGACTTGCCGGTTAAAAGGATTGTTGATGATTGAAAAAATATCATCGGTAAAAGCGTTTAATTCTGTCTTGCTCGTTACGATATGGCAACAGGGAAGAACCCTGCCGTTCCATAAAATAACCAGCGCACCCCAAAGCCACCAGCAGGCTTTTCTCTTTAATCTGGTCTTTTTAACATAGATCCTTCGGTATAGTTTTTTGTTCTCCGGGAGAATGGCTTTATCCATAGCCCCTATCGGCTTTAGCTCAAGATTATCCACTTCGGTTTTCTTAGCCAGTTGCCTGACGCCTTCGATTTCATGCTGGTTATATTTATGCACGATAAATTGCAAGGTGATGAAAGGGCTTATTTTTTTGAGCCTCTTTTTCGCTGACATCAGGTTTTGCATATTCTCGATTACTTTAGCGATATCGCCTCTCTGGCGGTATCTGCCATAAGTCTCCTGCGTAATGCCGTCTATGGCAATAGTTAAAAGATCCAACCCCGAGGAGATCAATTTATCACAATCACCGTCTTTGACTTCCTGTAAGTTAGTGCTTAGATAAGTGCCGATTCCGGATTGGTGGGCATATTCAACCATTTCAAATATGGACTCATTGCCCAGAGGTTCCCCGGAATATTGGAAACCTATGAGATAAGCGTATTTCTTGAATCTATCGATGATTTTTTTACAATCGCCTAAAGCCATTTTACCCGGAGGCGAATCATCGCCTTTTACCTGTTTCAAACAGTACATGCATCCGGCATTACAGATATTCGTAGGTTGAATCTTGATAAAATAAGGCCTGCTGGATAAGGTTGACCTGCGCAATAGCCTTTCGTATTCGGCCTTGAGTAGATTCATTAATTTCGGGATAGTTGAATAACGAAAGAATAGGCTTGCGGCTTTGATAAAACGTTTGCTTACCAGCGCTCTTTCAATATTAATCACGGTATCTTTCCTGATTAAGCAGGCTAAATTTTACCTTTAATAATATTCTCAAGAATACGTTTGTATATTCCGGCTGTCCTCTCCAGGTAGCCGCTGTCGCAGCGGATAACTTCCAGGGCAACTTTATTGCAGTAACCGCATTCCGGGCAAGAACTGTAATTACAATCTTTATCCCTGAGGCCGGCGATAAAACCGTTAAGCTTCGCATTGTCGATATAGATATCCAGCCCTTTCATCTGCTTATCTAATTCCATTATCTTAAAAATATTGCTCTCAAACGGATGGAAATAATACTTTATTTTTAATAAAAGGTTGCCCGGATTCTTAGGTGATTTTCCTTGGAAAGCGGGAAGCAAATCCAGGAGG
>Ga0265297_10001316_pt1 | contig 59589 bp, 60 predicted proteins | sample Munlanlwell13791_FD_192502 | JGI IMG/M metagenome (GOLD analysis project Ga0265297, IMG submission 192502) | Leachate microbial communities from a municipal landfill in Southern Ontario, Canada - Leachate well 137-91 | ecosystem: Engineered > Solid waste > Landfill > Unclassified | place... | reverse complement strand
ACTATTATTACCATTTCGCGCCACTCCTCTTTAAACGTCATCGCTCCGTGTGTAGATGTAATGGCCGGAATCCCCTTTGACAATAAAAGCAATCTATCTAATTCACCTTCGCAGATAACAAGTAAATCGTTATCATTTGTTATCATTTCCCAGCCGTAAATTTGAGCCTCAATTCCTTTGGGGTAAGTTATTTTATTATTCCCTTCGGTCGGGTCCTGCCGGAGCTTAAAGAAACTATAAACTCCATAGACATCTTTGACTGGTATAGTAATCCACGATTTTCCATAGTATTTACCCCAGCCGAGTTTATATTCGGCTATGAGTTCATCGGTGATACCCCTGGCGTTTAGATATTGTCTGATGTGTCCAGGGAGAGCTTGATGGCATTTTTCGACCAGAGAAGTATCAAATTTAGCCCCTGTTTCTTTATTAGTCTTTAGAGGTCGACAATCAGGCTGAGCCACATCTTTGATTTCATCTCCCAGATGTTTTGCTAAAGTAAAAATATTGCCTTGTTCGCCACAAACCTTGCAATCGTATTGGCTGGTGGTGGCGTTAAAATATAAATGCTTTTCTTTTTTACAGAAAACGCAATCGGCTATTAACTCGCCATTGGCCTCGGTATAACTTATGCCTTTTTTATCTAAATATTCTTTAATTGTAATTGTTTGTAATTCCATAATTTTAATGGGTTTTAATTATAATTGATGTGGGCTTCATTTCTGGGTAATAACATCGCCAGGGAGGCGATTTGCCCTCATTTCTTGTCGCCCTCAGCCATTTTTGAGAGGTTCACTAAATGTTTGAGAACGTCTTTTTTATCGCTTGAGGAATAATCATTTTTGTCCACTAATTTATTAAACCAGCGGCCGATTGTCTGCTCACCAAAGCCCTGCCCAGATATAGCTTCAGCGAAGCAGGTATAAGTGCTCCAACCAGGATTGCTGGCCTCTAAATTTTTGAATCTTCTTTCTATTGATTTCATAGGTTTAATTTTAAATTTTATTAGATTATCTTAAGTCTTCTTAAGTCTTATGTTTATTCGGAATAAATTCTATTTTTCAGCATCTTTACGTTATCGAAGAGTGCTCTGGCTTTAACCTCCAGGTGGTCTGCCCAATAATCATTTACAGCTTTTTCAATACCCGTCGTACGACTAAATATAAATTGAACTTTTTTTGGATTGACCTTATCTAAAGAGACAAGCTCAAAACCCGCAGTAATAAGTGCCGAACTGCAACCTAAATCATAGGTATAAAAATACCCATCATTGTCGTCCAGGGGAATATATTGATATTCCTCCAATTGATTGTTTTGTAATTCTTTGGTCATATAATTTTTGATTAATATTAATAATTTTATCTGCGACCTTTCACTTAAAGATGGCGAATTTCACGCCAGCGAAAGGTAAAAACAAAAAACTCCCCATTTTGTGGGGAGTTTTTAATACAGATTTAATTAGAATCTAAAGACTGATTTCGCCATTTATTCTTCATTCACTTGCGGTGCGGCTTCGTCCAAATATTCATTTATGCCAAGCTCGTCATTATCTTCATCAGAACCAAGTTCTTTGGCCGTTGAGCCTACTTCATTTTTTTCTGACAGAGGAATCAAAGTTATTTTAATTTTATATGAATTTCCTGGTTTCTCTAAGGATGCTTTATAAGGATAAAATGGGTCATAATCAATCGAGAAATAATTTTGCAGTGCTTTAGCCAACAATTCTTTTTGCTTCTTATATTTATCTCTTGCTTCGGGGTCTTTGATAGTAATTTCGCCATTTACTTGAGCTAATACTTTCAAAAAATTCCATAACTCACCCGGGCCAGGATTATTACCTCCCCCGAATAAACCCAAATCTTTATAAGAAGCGCTAATTTTAAATTGTTTTACTTGGATAAAAATATTCTCATTATCTAAAAATTTAATGATAATGTTCTCCCATCTTGTCCCTGATGGTAATTTGTGCGGAAATTTATTTTTATTATCTTCTTTTCTTGCCTTTGCTATTTCGTCCAATCCTTTAATTTTTATATCCGGCATTTCAACAATTTTTAGAGCTATTACTTTCTGCTCATCTTTACTCGATGGCTTCGCCTGAATCTTTTGCATCCTCTTTGTTTCTTCTGTCTTTTTCTTCAGCTCCGATAAATAAAGTTGAATATCGTTCAGCTTTCTCTGTTTATCGGGTTCATTAATAACATCACTACCATTTACTTCCTGGTATAACTCTTCAATGTCTCCATAAATAGCATTCATTTTAGGTCTAACATTTTCCCAATTCAAAATTTTTCCCTGTTCTTGATATTGTTTTTCAGCTGCGAAAAGATTAGCAAAAAGAGGAGAGTAATTATTAAGTTTATAGAAGTTATCTTCTCCTCGCAAGTTTAATTCATTTATAGCTCCTGAAATCAGTTGCTGAAGATAGACATATGCATCATTTAGCTCTGTCGTAGGGCCCGAGGGATTTTCGCAGAATTGTTCTACTACATTTTTTAACGATTGGTATGCCTTACGAAGAGAGGAAATTTTTTCTATATTCTCCGGCTTCTTAAGAAACTCCAAATCTTTCATTCTTGATTTTTCAAATTCTTCACAAATTTCTTCTGAGCTTTGGCCCGACATTACTAAAGACTCCAGAGTATCTGTAATGACATAAGCGAGAGTAAAGCTATCATAATCAATTTCCCAACCATCATATTTTAAATATTCATTAAACTTCGTTTGAAGTTCATTGGCTCTTTCTTGATTACCTCCCAAATTAAGGGGATGGACGGCATCGCAAATCAATTTAAAGAGCAAATCTCTATCCTTGGGGTCATTAGAAATAGTCAATTCAGAAAACACAATATAAAAAACTAACCGTTTAGTATTAGGATAAATAATAAATTTTTCATCTACCCCAGATTCTCTTAATAATAAAACAATTCCTTGGCCAGTATAGCATTCTCCTAATTCTCTTGATATTAATTCAAGTGTCTTCAATTTAATTATTGGCTTTTTCTTCGGCAAAACGGCGATAACTAATGAATACTGGGATTTTTCTTCAATAATTTCGAGATAACCTTTTTGAGCAAGATAATTAATAACCTCCCTATGCTCAGCTTTAGTTATAACAATGTTTGTTTCACCAAAATTTTCATCACCAGATAATTCATTCTCAGTGGAAAAACTAAAAATCAAATAAGGAAGACCATCCTGACCATTTAATTCCCTGTGCCAACCAGGAGAAACTTCAGTGTGTCCGCTCGCGCCATTATATTCCGTATCCGGGTTAGCCTCTTCTTGTGTTCGCATCCAATTCTCAATGTTTTCTTTAACAATTTTTATTTTATCTGGAAAATTCATAGTAATTATGGAGTAATTATAATAGTAATTTGATTTAAATTTAGCTCTTTTTAAACAATAATACAAGATTCTAAAAATCCCTGAAAATCCTTTATTTTTTTATAATTTCTTGTTATTATGTTAAATGTTCACCCACAATATGACTTTACTGAGAGAAACTACTCAATTTGTATCCGCTTGCGGGTAGGGATGGGTAGCCTGAGGCCACAAGCGGCTTTCTCTTGGGATGTCGTATTGTGGGTGAACCCTCGGCTACCCTTTTTTGTTTTTATAAACAGCCGGGACATAGTTGTTCACCTATGTCAGATAAATTAAATGCCCAAGAGCTTCTCAAAGAAGTTGAGAAGTTAAAACAAGAGATTAAAACTCTTAAAAATAGAAAAAAATATGGTCTTGTGTGGGAAGAAAAACCAGAACAGGTTGTTTCTGATTGTCAAAATAAATTACCTATTTTAAAAGAGGTAAAAAATAAAGCAATTATAACTGATAAAAATAAACCGGTTAATATTTTAATGGAGGGTGATAACTATCACTCTCTTTCTGTTTTAAATTATACCCACAAGGAAAAAGTCGACGTCATTTATATTGACCCTCCTTATAATACGGGAAATAATGATTTTTCATATAATGATGCATATGTTGATAGCGAAGATGGTTTTAGACACAGTAAATGGTTGTCATTTATTCAGAGAAGATTAAAATTAGCTAAAAATTTGTTGCGAAAAAATGGCCTTATATTTATATCTGTTAATGATATTGAACAAGCTAATCTTAAGATAGTTTGCGATGAAGTATTTGGTGAAAAAAATTTTTTAGCAAACCTCGTATGGCAAAATAAAGAGGGCGGTGGTAGTTCTGATAGTAAGTATTTTCGCATTAAACACGAATACATATTGGTTTATGGCGGTGTTAAAGATTTGTGCGAAATAGCTGGTGACAATATTTCTAATCTGGAGAGATACAAACAAACCGACTGTTACGTTAAAACAAGAGGGCCTTTTTATTTGCAAAAGCTTGGGATGGGCAGTATCCAATATTCTAAGTCTCTTGATTATCCAATAACAACGCCGGATGGCTTCAGCGTTACACCAAAAGATAATAATAACGGAAAAAAGGCTTGCTGGAGATGGTCTATGACAAAGTTTGAGTGGGGGCTGAAGAATGATTTTATAGTAATAAAAAAAGACAAGACTGACGTTTGGCAGGTTTACACTAAACAATATTTAAATTGTGATAACGAGGGAAGTATTATTAATCGGACGCAGAGACCATTCGGAGTGATAGATGGTTTTTCTAGCACACAAGCGACAAAGGAACAAAGCGGGATTAATATGTCTAAATTTACTTATCCAAAACCAAAAGATTTAATTTCTTATTTGATTAGTAGACATATAAATACATCGGCTATTGTTGTTGATTTTATGGCTGGCTCTGGCACCACCGGACACGCGGTTTTAGATTTGAACAGGATAGACGGTGGCAGTCGTAAGTTTATTCTTTGTACTAATAATGAAAATAATATATGTGAAGACATTACTTATTCACGGATTAAAAGCGTTATAAACGGATATAATAGCTTAAGCGGTGAAAAAATTAGTGGTCTTGGTGGTAATTTAAAATATTATAAAACCGATTTTGTAAGCACGGAGCACATAAATAAAATATCAGATGAAAGTAAAATTAAATTAACTTATCAAGCTGGCGAAATGATTGCCCTAAGGGAAAATACTTTAGAAGAAACAGAAAAAAATGATTGGTGGCAAATATTTACCGACGGTAAAAAACAAACAGCCATTTATTTTAAAGAAGATAAAACAAAATTACAGAGCTTGGTTAGTAAATTAACAAAGACAAATAACAAGGCAATTTTATATATATTTAGCTGGGGCAAGAATGAATATAAAAATGAATTTAGCGAATATAAAAATATCAGAATTGAGGATATCCCCGAACCAATATTAGAGGTTTATAAAGAAATAAATAAATTATAGTATGTTTACTCTTAAACCATTTCAAGAAGAGGCCATCGCCAAATTAAGAAAATCATTTTTAGAACTTTGGCAAACCAGCAATCATAAATTATCGTTAGTCTTTAAAGCTCCCACTGGGAGCGGTAAGACCATAATGGCTGCCCAATTCCTTAAAGATTTAACTGGCGACCCTCAGTTTAATGCCGACAAAGCCTTTTTATGGTTTAGTTTTAGCGAGGAATCATATCAACAAAGCAAAAAGAAATTATTTGATTATTACGGCGGAGCGAGCGAAATTGATTTACTGGATTTAAACGATTTGAATCGTGGCAAATTAGAAAAAAATAATGTCTTTTTTATTAACTGGCAAAAGATTAAGGACTCGACCAAGGAGGGCCGAAGGTTAAGACGGGATAACGAACAGGGGCTGACATTTGATAACTTTATTAAGGCCACCCAGGAAGATGGGCGGGAGCTTGTTTTAATCGTTGACGAGGCTCACAGAGACAAGGAGACTGTCCTGGCAGATGAACTGGTGGAATTAATCAATCCTCGCATAATTTTAGAAATCACAGCCACTCCCAAGAACATACCTAATAATGACGACCTGGACGATAAAAAAGCTGGATATATCCGGGTTAAACGAGAAGATGTAATTGAGGCGGGCTTAATAAAAGAAAAAATTATTACTCAAACAAGAGAAGATTTAGAGGAAGTGAAGGAGAAAGAATTAGACCAGGAATTTTTATTATTAGAATTAGCTTATCAGAAACGATTAGAATTAAAAAACGCTTATAAAAAATTAAAGACGGGTATTAATCCATTGGTTTTAATCCAATTGCCCAATGATGATAAAGCCACCAAAGAAACACTTAACCAATCTAAGTTAGAAATAGTTAAAAACTTTTTAAGAGATAAGGGTGTTGATGATTCTAGTATCGCTGTTTGGTTATCAGAAAAAAAAGAAAATTTAGAACTTATTGAAAGGAATGATTCTCAAATAGATTTTTTAATATTCAAACAGGCAGCTGCGACTGGCTGGGATTGCCCAAGAGCTGATATCCTGGTGATGTTTAGAGAAATTAAAACCCCAGTTTTTCATATTCAAACTATTGGTAGAATATTGAGAATGCCAGAAGCTCAACATTATTCAGAGCCAGAATTAAATGTTGGTTATTTATACACTAATTACGCAAGAAACCAAATATTAGCCGAATGCGACAAAAAACAAATTGAGAATAAACCAGCTATCTATACGAGCCGCAGAAAGGAAGGCATTAAACCTTTTATTTTTGAGTCAGTATTTATGAGTCGTACGGATTATAATGATTTGGGAGACACTTTCCAAAACACCTTTAGGGATGTTGCTAATAAATACTTGGGGATTAAAGGTGATGAGCCAATTGGCCAAACAAAACTCAAGTTTAATAAGAAAATAGAAATTAATAATTTAAATATTAAAAACGATTTAATTGTTGGAGTGGAGATTAATGATTATGATAACTTCATTGCCAGTATAAAAGATAAAGGTGAAGATTTAAGTCTTGATTCTTCTAAAAATGATTTAGAGCGTTTATATAATCTGTTATGCTTTAATATTATATCCCAACAGGAGGAGGAAAATAAGAAGTTTGCCCCTGAGCGTTCTTGGGGAAAGGTCAAGACAGCATTAAACGTTTATTTCGCTTATATTCTAAAAATGAAGCGAGAAGATTATTACAAAGCCATTGTTAAAGATTTATTAAAACCAGATAGCCAGTTAAGAGTTATTTTATCTCTGGCATTCGAAGAGTATCGGCCGATTAGAGAGCTCGAGGTTCATAGAAAATCACAAAGAGCCTCCCAATTGATTAAATTAGAGATTCCCCCTAAAACTTTATTCTATACTGATGATTACGAGGTCGTTAAAGCTAAAAAATCGGCCGTAGAACCCGTTTATATGCAAAAGGAGTATTTGGGTAAGGTTAATGAGAATAAGTTTATTAAATACCTTGAATCCAAGAATAAGGTTGAATGGTGGTATAAAAACGGGGACTTTGGGAGTGAGTTTTTTGCCATCCCTTATTATAACGAAAAAGAAAACAAAGAAAAAATGTTTTATCCGGATTGGATTGTTCGTACGAAGAGCAAGTTGATGATTTTAGAAACTAAGGCTGGCGACACAGCCGAATCTTTGGATACTAAATATAAAGCCGAGGTATTGCAGAAATGGCTGAAGAAACAAAAATATGGTTTTACCGGGGGCATTGCAGTTGAAGATGGCGGGGTCTGGAAGATAAATACTAAAAATAAATATAACTCAGATAGAAGCTCAAAAGATTGGGATATTTTGGATTATTATTTTGAGTAAAGATTCACGGAGTTAGAGGTATAAGAAACAAACTATATTAATAAACCAAACAAAAAACACCAAGCTGGTGTTTTTTGTTTAGATGAGATGGTTACAAATTTTACAAACTATCTATATTGCCTGTCTAATTGTTTTAAATTTCCAAATTTTCTATCAAACTCCCTCACTAATTCCAACTGGTCTTTATTGGCATCTCTCGCCGCCTTTACAATAATCCTCTTTTTTTCTCCAGAAGACAACGCCGAAAAGCCCATTTTCTTCTCTTTTTTATTAAAAAATATATGCATATTTTTAGCTTTTTATTTGTTATTCTATTTTAACATTTTTTATTAATTCACACAATGACTCGCTAGTGTAATCAAATTTTATATAATTGTCAATACCTGACACATTCATCCAAGTTTTTTCCACGTTATTATTATAATCTTTTTTAATAACAGTTAATTTTATTTTACCCTTAAATATTTCCATTACTTTTTTTATATTTTCCTTGGCTAATATAAACTGGGTGGAAAAGACTTCGGCGGTTATTCTCCTGCCTTCTAATTTTTCTCTTTTTTGAGTAAACTCCCAGGCGACTATGGGTTCTTGATAAATATAGAAAATATAAACTTCTCTGCCTTTTTCTATGGCCCTACGAATATTACTTTCAGCCTTTTCATAATTAGAGAAGGTGCTATCGAGCAAGACGTTAAATTTTTTCTTGAGCGCATAATCGTATAATCTATCTACACCGAGCGACACCGCTCTTTGAAATATATGTGAATTAGAACCATTGTATCCTGGGCATAATTTTCTAATTTCATCAGCGTCTATTCTAACGATGGGATTACTTATTTTTTTGATATTTTCCTCCACAAAACGCCTGGATAATTCCGTTTTACCGGCGCCAGGAGAACCAGCCATAAAAAATGTTTGAGGCTCACCAAATGGCCTATAAATTTCATCGCTAGCAAAAGACCTATACAATTCTTTGCTTTTTGACAGTATATGTATATGATTTTTAGCCTCTTCTGCTATTTTTTCATCTGATTCCATATAATTTGATTTCTTTAAATCTATCAAATAAATACCGTTTTGTCTACCACCCAAAAAACCAGTAATTCAATAAAAAATTATCGGAACAATAGTGAGTTAGGTGGTGGGGTAAACTGTCCTTTTAATAAATCTCCAATACCCCCCCCTTGCAATGCCCCGGCAAAATTGTGCCACTATTGTGCCAAAGAGGTTATGAAGATGTATTAATATATATAAAATTAACTAAAATGGATTAATGCGCTTAGACCCATATCTATTGGCTTATATCTACTTTTACCAATATTTACTGCCTTTCCTGAAATTGCCCTTTTATGGTTCGAATCCTTGTGTGCCCACACAAACATTGAACAGGCGAAAGCCTGTTTTTTGTTTATTTATAGGCATTTTTAACACCATCATTGACAGAAACATATAAATATGATTTAATTAGATATTAATTATGGCTCGTTGAAAAACAAGGTTAAATTGGATTAATTGTTAAATTCATCTTCGTTTTAAGGTGATTTTAGTAATTAATCCAATTGTTTAATCTCAAATACTTACACAAAGATGAAAATTCTCACTATACCCGCACCGATGACAGCAAAAGAAGTTGTCGACGCAATCAATTTTATTAAGGCTAATACTGAAAAAAATAAAGATGAAATAGTTTCCATGCTCAAAAATTCTAATTTAGATGAAAACCAACAAAAATTAGTATTGCAGTATTGGAGAGAAGAACCCATCGCTTTAAAAGAAATACCCGTTGAAGAATCTATTAAAAAAGATGCTTTTATCAAATCCAATATAGGGAAAAGCGATGACGAAATAATCATCGCGCTAAAAGATTCTGATTTAGATGAAAAACAACAAAAATCAGTATTAAAATTTTTGGAATGTAGAAAGAAATTCTCTCCCCTGGGATGGAGCAAAATAAAATTTGAATGGGAAGAGATAAAATTACCTAGCGACAGCTGGCCTCATAGTAACAGGGCGTTGTTTGTCAGAAAATATTAAATTTTTTTAAAACGGTTCAAGTCGAAACACTAAAACAAAGGGAGACTAGCAATAGACTTCCTTTTTTATTTTCTCAAGTCTCTACTAGCTCAGCCATGTCACCAATAATAAAAGGGGCTGTTTATGCCCCTTTAAAAATTATATTTAACTCTCAGACCTGAATCTACTTAATTCTTTTTTTTCTTTTTGATATCAATATTAAAATACCAAGAAGTAAAAGAACAACCAGCAAGCAAGTTGCTACAAAACATGCCACCAAGGCCAAACTTCCAGTTACCGCCCCTACTGATGCCAATATAATAGATAAACCAACTGACTCAACAATAAGAAATCTTGTTTTAGACCATAAGTTAAAATGACCTAAAAGCAGTGCAACAATAATTTGAATAACTGATAAGGCCAATAGACCGCCAACCAATGGCTTTGCTTCAGAATTATACATAGAAAAAGAGAAGCAAAAAAACAAAAATACAAGATTGCATATCCAAGGCAGAAAAGCCCATAGACCAAACACAGCTCGATTCTGAATATCATCAGAGGTATATTTGCCCCGGATCACTATCAATAACAAGGCTGAACAGATAACAGCGCAGACTAAGAATACAATAATCGCGATAATAAAATCTGACTCCAACGATTCACCTACGACATCAGTCTGAGTAATTTCCTTCTTAGCTTTATCAAACTTAACCAGCTTATATTCGACAGAATCAATACGAGTCACCCAAAAATAATTAACATTATAATAAGCAAAGGTTAGGTTAGAATCATAAATAGCAAATCCCTTGTTATAAGCTTCGATTTGCCGATCAATGGGAATATTCTCATCGACATGAAGCAAGGTATCCTTAACCTCTTTTATTGTAACGAGACTAAAGACATAAACTACTTCTTTTCCGGAACTATCTTTTTTACAATCAAATTCAATTTGCTGGCTAAAGCTTTGGAGACAAAAAACAATTAACACAATAAATAATACAAACTTTTTTTTCATTTTTCACAAGTATTTAAGATTAACAATATTAGATTAACTACAATACCACCTACGAAGTAGACGATTTTGATAATTAATCTAATTAATCCTGTTTTTAAAGAACTAAGTAATAGAAAAGCATACAGAATAACACTATTTTTGTCAATCTATTATTATTGACAAAAAGGTACCAACGTGATATATTTTTTTTGTTAAATAGGTCGTTAAAAAACAAAGTTGTTTTTGGTTAATTGCTAAACCCATCTAGATGAGGTGGCGTTAGTAATTAATCAAGTATTAACTTTAAACAATGTAACGATGAAAAAAATTATATTAAAAATTGGTGATCTTTTAATTGACTCAAATGAGCCGCGCTCAATAAGAGAAAGAATGGCAACGGGCATAGCCGGAATCATAATATTTATTGCCCTAGTATTTGCTATTGCTAACCATAACAATGGCACGCAATCTGATTTTTTAGGAGACCCGGCAACACAAGAGTTAGTGCAAGAAAACATTGCAGCCCATAATTATTAAAATAAAAATCAATCTTTAAATATATAAGAATGGAAAGTTTATCTAACCTCAGAAGCATGGACCCATATATACTAGTGTCCACCATATTAATGTTTTTATTTATTCTTCGTTACCTCGCAAAGAATAAAGTTTATCAAGTCCGAATTAACGGGCAAATAAAGAAGATGACTATAAGAACCTGGGGGCAAGTCAGCTGGGACAAAAATAGCACCAACCTTGGCTCTGCTGATGATTTAGCAGAACTTTATAAACGCTATCCAGGGATTACCAGAAGATCTCCAATCGTCGCTACGTATAACTGGGCGAGAGAAGGTAATTTTAAATATCTACTTTCAAATGGAAAATTTCAAACGGCTTTTTTATCTACGGAATTAAATAAAAGAAAATTCAGATATTTAATGCTCGTGGAAAAGTAAGCTACTCCAACCAGAACTAAAACAAAGGAAGTCAAAACAATGACCTCCTTTTTTATTTTCTAAATTAGTTTTCGACTATCTAACTTAATAGCTTTAATCTTTTTTTATTCAATAATTGAATTTGAACTAAGACAGCCGCTAATTGGCGACCAGATGTTGACATAAATATAAAAAGATGATATAAATAAATGTTAAAACTAATCTTTGAAAAATAAGGCTAAATTGAATTAATTATTAGAATTATCTGGTTAATAGGTAGCTCTAAAAATTAATTCAATTATATTAAACCTTAAAACACACAGAGAAATGGAAGATAAAATAACATTAAGCAAAGAGGAGACTGCCATAATCAAGGCAGCCATCGCTAAAAAGGTAGCATCAATAATACAGATTTTTAATTATCAAGTAAGAAGATTTGAATCGGAAATGAAAGGATCATTCCAAAAAAATCTGGAGAGAAATTATACTAAAGGCCGGGGTGGTAAGGGGTGTTTTGATGAGATCTTCAACCTGGACATGGATGCCATAAACGACGGCATAATTCTGGAAAACCTACTTTTCTCTCTCGGTGAGACCAAGGACAATGGCCGTTCAGAATTAAGCAAAATGGCAGTGAAAAGAGCGGCGCAAAAAGATGAAAGATTTAAAATCTGGTTAATGTCTTTCATTGCCGGGGTTTCCAACTATGACGAACTTAGAGGTCGCCCAGACAGGATCCAGGCATCATATTTAGATGACCTGGTCTAGTATAGATCTAATAATTTTAGGAATAAAAGGAGCTTAATGAAAGCTCCTTTTCTATTGACAAACTAATAGCCAAAGGCCATACTAAACGATAATAGAACTTTGAAAATACAATCCAGATACCGCAAATCTTTAAATAATGAAAATAGAATTCACTGAAATTCAAAATTGGGGGGTTAATATTCTAACCCTAACATTCGTTGCCACATTATTCTTTACCTCTTTACAGGGCTATACGCTGATAAAGCAAATCGGAAAAATTACAAGAAACAAATCTGGAAAATCAGTATCCTTTGTCTTCTTTTCTATTTATACCTCTTCAGCCCTAGCTATAACAATTTTTGGTCTATATAAATCTAGTTTAGCCCTAACTATTAATGGCCTACTCGGATTTATATCGCTGATAATTTTGATAAAGCTATTTCAGTTTAAGAAGATAGAACGAAAAGAAAAAATACTTGGCCTCATCTCAACCCTAACTATTCCGCTGGTAATTATTGTCCCACAAAAAGATATATTATATCTAATCCTGGGATTAGTAGTTCTAGCGACAATTATTTCGCAAATAGTTGAGATTTGGAAGAATAGAAGTTCGGGATCAGTTTATCCCGGTCAAACCATTGTCAGTATTTTTTCTTCACTCTTCTGGCTGATCTACGCCCTGACTGCCAATATCTGGCCAATGAAAATTATCAATTCGATAAGTTTTATATTATGGATAGCTCTACTGCTATCATATCTAAAATTTAGAGAGCCAAAAGATTCTAACTCCTAAAAATCCTGAAACTAAATCAGGATTTTTTTATTTGGCATTTAAATCTTTTATGTATCAAAAAACCCCATTATAAATGTGGGGTTTTAACTTTTTGAGGTTGGCAGACATAAGGATTTGGAACTAAATTATATACTTCCAATAACTCACTAAAAGAACTAATTTCAACTCGTCGAATTCCATCCTTATTCATATGGCGCGAATAATGTACTACTGACTGATAATCGTATATTAATGCCACATGACTATACAAATAAGCGACCGAGCCCCTTCTTATCAGAAAAACAATTTTTCCAATATTATTTGGATCAGAAAGCCCATCGTATGATCTAATAATTGGTTGTTCAGAAAAATCTATCGACAGACCAACTTCACTATATATCATACGAATAAAAGAAACGCACTTGAAATTAAATGGGTATTGGGCTCCAACATGTCTATCAGCTACTGAAACAATATCGCTTTCTTTCATTAGTTAATTTTTTAAATAACTACTTTGATTTTTAATTTTATGACAGCTAGTCAAAAATGTCAATTATTTGCAAAAATGACCCACAACCCAAACACTGAAAATAGTTTATTTAATATTCACGGCCAATAAAAAAAGGATCAGAATTGATCCTTTTGTAAAAATTAGATTTTCTTCTCTTCTTATCCCAGCGTCGTAATTAAAGACATAATGATGACGACAATAATCCCAACCACCAAATGGGCAATATAGGAAGTTTTCCCTTCATCATCGGCGTCATCAAAGTCGAATTCAAATAGCTCTGACTCCAAGACTTTTCTCCGACGAAATTTCTTAAACCACGGTACCCAAGGAGTTAATTTGACCTTAATTGGTACTCTGCGACGGGCAAAATTTCGGCGAAAACTCCATGACCAGAAGATAATAAAAAGAACCAAGGCAAAGACATCAATAACTTTATCCTTAAAGTCCTTTCCAACTAATTTCCAGGCAATCATTACCATGGTAAATTTTCCAACAAATGTCTTGGAGATATTATCGGCTTGATAGGCAATAGCACCCAGACTAGTATCAATAGCACCACCAATCTCCTTGCCGATACTGACATATTGTCCAATCTTTTCCAAATCACTCTCGACATCAAGAATTTTGTAATCTGACTCGAGATTTTTTAAGGCAGCCGGCGGAATATCGGATTCTCTGACCCAAATTAATTCACTCTTGGGCTGGTTAACAGCTGCATCATTTTTAGCAGTAGTGTCAGGAACAAGTGTCTCACTTCTTAACTGAAAAGAAGTAAAAATAATTACAATTATACAAATATACTTTTTCATTTTTTTTCCTCCGATTTTAAGCCAGTCCGACCGTTAAAAAATAGAACAATAAGAACACAATGGTAAATACTATTTGAGGCCATTCATATTTAGCCACACGCTCATAGGTGATAGTTTTGACTCCTCCCTCTTCATCAGCAACCTTTTTTTCTTTTAAAAAAGGAACTCCATTTTTGCTCCAATAGTGGCGAAACATGTAAAACAAAATGAACAGGATTGGAATACCGAATAATAAACCAGTAAAATCCCGGCCCATAATTTTCCAGGCGACCATCGCCAAAGTAAACATTCCAACATTGGTGTGAGCTAATTGCTCAGAATGTTTAGTTATGGCAGTCAGAGCTTCATTCATGGCAATACCAATCTCACGGCTAATACCGACAACTTTATCAGCGGTTTTAACCTGAGGATTGACTCCCAAATTTTTTCCATACTTTTTTTCCAGATCCATCAAGAGGCCAGGACAATAGATCTCCATGTCAGCTCGGCTCAAACAGATGTACTTATCTACCGCGACTGTCTGATTAGCAGAATTTTGATTATTTGTCTTGTTCTCCTGGGCATACATAGAATTTATGCCAAACAACGCCAAAAATAGCGTTAACTTAATAATTGTTTTCATTAATCCTCCTTGTTTTTAGTTTATTTTTATTGTTAAAAGACATTTTCATCAATAATATTATTAAATATTATTGACAATTTAAATTATCATATTATCGAATGTCTGTCAATAACCAGTACCTATCATTTTACCCAATAAAAAATGGCTCCTTTTTAGAACAGGAACCATTGTTTTTTCTACTGAGTAAACTCACGAATTAGCTTCGAGCGTTTTTCTTGTAACCAATCTCCAGAGACATAATTAAATCCGATAGAAGAACCGAACTTCTCGTTTATCAAGCGAAAAATTCGCATTGAATGGCGAACTACTTCGCGCCGATCTCGGTCATTATCAAAGATTAGAACTATTCCTAATTGTCCCAGAAATGGTCTAAATTCAGCAAACCCTAGGCCCCGAGTATCACGAGCATCTGAAATCCAGTTAGCGTCCATCTTTCTTAAATCATATTCAAACGTCAACTCCTCTGGATAAGGATTAAACATTGAATTAGCTTTCTCTAAATTAGTCGCCTTCACATTCAAGACAACGTAATATTCTGGCCGATCACTATCAAATGGTCCAACGCTACCCACCAAACAAAATTCAAATGAATCTATCCTAACATTCACTGGGTAAGAATAATCGATAGGTATAGAATAGCTGGTCAAGAGATGATCAATATAAATATGACCAGTAACATTCTCAAACTCCATCTTAATTAATGTCACAGGACTACCAATTGTATAGGCGCCTGTATGCTTAATAAACTTAGTTTGGCAAGTCTTCACTTTTCGAATCAGAGCCTTAACATCGGCTATCATCTTAAGATGTTTCTTGTCCAAATCTTTAACGTACTTCAGGATGGCACTCATATCCATCCCCCTAGTACTAGGCAAATTTGTTATCATAATTATCAATTTTCAAAAAACGATTGTCACCAAGTGGTAACAAAAAAATATAGCATCAGGCTATATTTTTGTCAACAATAGATAGTAATATTAGCTATTTTTAATCTGACTTTCAAATAATTTAGCAAACAGACCGCCCTTATCTTTTAACTCAACATAGGAGCCCTCCTCAACTAATTTTCCCTCTTTAAAAACAATTATTCGATCAGCCGCATCTAACGCAGCCAAACGGTGAGCGACAAAGACAAAAGTTTTCTGACCTGAAAAAGCCTTTAGGACATTGCCAATTATTTTTTTCTCAGTCTTTCCATCTAACATCGAAGTCGCCTCATCAAAGATAATTATCTCAGCGTTCTTATAAAGCGCCCGAGCAATGCCCACTCTTTGTCTCTCGCCACCGGAAAGAGCATAGCCCTTCTCACCAATTAGAGTATTAATACCCTGTGGTAATTTTTTGATAACTTCATCTAGCTCGGAAATAACGATAACCTTTTGCAGAAGTTCTTTATTTATGGAGCGCATAATACTGATATTCTCAACGATAGATAAATTAAATAATTCAACCTCCTGTGGCACAACAGAAATTGACTCTAGTAAATCACTATGAGAGATTTTTGAATATGGAAGATCATTAACCATAATTTCTCCACTACTAGGCTGATAAAGATCAACCAATAATTTAGCCAGAGTTGATTTACCACTCCCCGAAGAACCAACAACTCCCAATATTTCACCCTTATTAATCTTTAGATTTAACCCAGAGAGGCCACGGTCATTAGTTGGATAAGAAAAATCAACATTATTAAATTTGATAAACTGCCAGTCCGAAGGAAATAAAACCCCATCCCGAATAGTAATTTTGTCACTCTCAAAGATTTCTTTAAGCCGACTAAGACTAGTACTATATTCGATAAAATCAGTTATAGCATCGGTAGTGGCCTGAGTAGCTTCACGTAATTTATTATAATAAGAATAGAAAACTAGAATACTACCAACAGTTATTAATCCATTAATAACGCCACGACCGATAAGAAAAACAAAAATTCCCAAACTTAAGCCATTTAAAACCTGGAAAAATTTCCACTTTAAATTTTTGATATTAGACTTTTCTAGTTGAATCTTTTTTATAACCTCCTCCTTGCGCGATAGATGTTCATAAATCTCTTTCTCAAAACCCAGAGATTTAACCGCTAAAATATTGCCGGTAGTTTCGACGATTGAACCACTAGATTTCTCCAGAGAAAGATTCTCGCTCTTAGATAACCTGGTAAGCACACCATTGAAATAAAACTCGATGATGAAGAAGATAGTCGAGTAAGCTGCCATAAAGATTAAGAGTGGCGGAGAAAGAAAAATAAAGACCGTGATTATTCCCAAGAAACTAGCAAATATTGACCAAATATTTCGATACATCAACTTAATAATATCATTTATTGCCTGACTGCCAGTAAATATTTGTTGCAAGCTATTACCACTATTTCGACTGCTATGATATTCCGCCGAAAGATTCAATAAATTATTAATCGACATCACCCGGGCATTGGATCTGGCGACAATAGAAATATTACTCAGTTTATTTTTACAGGTTAAGCGCAAAATTGAAACAAAGGTCCATGACACCGAAAGAATTATACCTAAAAGATAAAAAGGCAATAAGCTTTGGCCTTTTTCATAATGAGTAAAAAAATCGACAATCTGACCAAAGATAAAGGCTGGGACAAGATCATAAAAGAAGATAATAAATATCAAGGAATTATAAAAAACATAAGGCCTCTTCCGGGTACCCAAAAATAACCAAATAGTCTTTTGCGCTTGCCAAAAATTACTTAAAAATTGTTTCATACTTAACAATATAGCAAAGATTGAGCACGCTGTCATTCCAATATATTACCTATTGACTAAAATAATTAATAATTGTAATATCAAAATAATGATAGGCCATTAAAATACAAGGTTAATTGGACTAATCACTAGACCCATCTAAGGAAGGTGAGCCCAGTAATTAGTCCATATTGTTTAACTTTAAAAATTGACATCATGAAGCGTGACAGATTATATAAAACTGTGACGATGATCATCATCGCCATAGTATTTGCTCTATTTAGCATCATCCCCTTGATAGGCCCCAGTATAGGAGCTTATAGCCTGGGGCTCTCCAGATACTCCTATGAAAAGCATGGATTAGGAAAAGCATTTTGCCTAACCTCAATCTTAATAGGGGAGTTATTATTCTGGACAATTATTTTTCTTATAATTAGCTCCTGCCTAACATTTGAGATTTCTCAAATACCGTTATGCATTGCCGTTATTGGACTAGCTGTCAGTTATACTCTATCGACTGTTGTCTATCTGCTCGGGACATACAAAGCTAAAATAAAGAAAATAAAAAATGATAAACCTTGAAACCATCAAAGGAAATCAAAAATACCAGATTTCCTTTTTTTATTCCGTCACCTTGTATTTTGCCGAATTCATGGTATTATATAAATAATTAGCCATATAATTAATTAACACATAAATAACTATGGGAAATTTTAATAGAGGAGATCGTGGAGATCGAGGTGGCCGACCAAGCGGAGGTAAGAGATTTGGTGGCGACCGCAGTTTCGGTGGCCGTGGTGGCGACCGATCTGAGAGACCAACTATGCACAGAGCTACTTGCGCTGAGTGTGGCAAGTCATGTGAAGTTCCTTTCAGGCCAACCGGGGACAAACCAGTTTTCTGCAGTGATTGTTTCGGTCGTAAAGAAGGAGGAAACAGCAGCAGTCGCTTTGAAAGAAGAGACTCTGGTCGACCTAGTTTTGGTGGCGACAAACAAATGTTTCAAGCTACTTGCGACAAATGTCACAAGGAATGTGAAGTTCCTTTTAGACCAACCGGGGACAAACCAGTTTTCTGCAGTGATTGCTTTGGTAAAGGTGAAAAAGGTGGTAGCACTAGTGCTCCAGCCGTTATTCACGACCAATACAAGAAACAATTTGAAATGTTAAATGCTAAATTGGATAATATTTTGAAAATGTTGCCACTTCAAGCTACTGCCAAAGAAGAAAAACCAGTTATCAAGAAGGAAGAAAAGGTAATTACAAAAACTGTCAAAAAAGTAGCCGAGAAAAAAGTGGCTGCTCCCAAGAAAGTTGTTAAGAAAGTAGTTGCCAAGAAGAAAAAGAAATAAGAATCTCAAATATCGATCGAAGTAAAATAAAAGGAGCTTAATTAAGCTCCTTTTATTTTTAATATCAAATTATTATTCACCCTTCTTCCTGATAATCTCCAATAAGAACCAACCAACTACCGCCACAATTAGAACATCGGCTAAGTTAAAAATGGTAAAATAGCGACAAGAGAAATAATCAATAACATATCCATACTGAATGCGATCGATAAAATTAGAAAGGGCTCCCAAAAACAGAACCATTAAAGGAAAAAATAATCTCCATTTTAATTTTTTACTAAAAAACAAATACAAAATATAAAACAACAAACAAAAAATAATAATCCCAGTTAAGATTAAGATCGATTTTCCGCCCCAGGGCAGAGAAAAAGCAATAAAATAATTAGGAGTAAAATCAAATTGAAACCACGATCCCAATAAATTAACTGGCATCTTAAAATCACCCGAAACAGCCATAGACTTTAAGGCCCGATCGCCAACAAAAAACATAGCTGCTAGAAGCAAGGCTATGTTTTTAAACCAAATATTTCTCTTCATTTTGATTATTCCGCCTGAAGTTCAGTTTTACAAGCCACGCAAGAACTGGCTGTTGGACGAGCCTGAAGACGTTTGATGCTAATTGGGTTCTGACAATATTTACAAATACCATAATTACCATTTTCAATTCGTTTTAAGGCGCCGTCAATATCGCCCGAAGCATCTTCCAATACTTTTTCAGTCACAACATTAGATGAATATTCGCTGATCTCTTGAGCATTCTCATCCGGTTTATAACCATATTCCGGAAAAGCTGTAGTTCGATTATCAGTCTCATGAGAGTCTTTACGAGCTAAATCAGCCAAATCTTTTTTAATTTGTTCTTTTTGTTTTAGTAAATCAGCCTTAATCTGAGCTAAGGAAGCAGCATCTAATACCTCATTTTTTTGATTATTATCTACCATATTTTTGATTTTCCCCTTGTTTTTTAACTAGGAATTAGCTTATAATATAGCTATATTATAGCTGATAATAAACCCTTTGACAAGGGCCAGGATATTTGCTAATATTTTCTCTAGTTACATCAGATAATATAAATATAGATATTTTTATATTATCTTTTTATTTTGGAGTGGTAGCTCAGTTGGTTAGAGCGCTGCCCTGTCACGGCAGAGGTCGCGGGTTCGAGTCCCGTCCGCTCCGCATTCCAAAATACGCGGGTATCGTATAGTGGCTATTATGCGACCTTGCCAAGGTCGAGAGAGGGGTCCGATTCCCCTTACCCGCTCATAATAGGAAAGGCAGTCTCGAAAGAGGCTGTTTTTCTTTTATCTAAGCCAATTATCAGAAGATTGACCTGAGGTTTAAAATTATCTCTTTTCTTTCGGCCAAGGCACTATCTTCAAATCTAGTTTTAACATTAATAGCGAAATTAAAAATATCGTCTATCTTCTCAAAAAATATTTTATTATTTTCCTCAATTCCATTGATCATTAACATAAATGGCCACAAAAGAAGGAGGGGCTATCTGATTTTTAGATATGCCAAAAACAGTCATGAATCTATGCTCTAATTTGTTTTTGAGCTTGTCGAGATTCTTTATGGGATAATTATAGCGTTTTTAATAATAACCTGCTAATATAAAAAGTATTAATTTTATTAGGGTTTATAATGATATTGAAAAATACTTGACAATAATGTTTATACGTGATATAATAATTTATTAAGATTAAGAAATAAAAAATTAAAAAACATGAAAATTTTAAAAATTAGTTTTTCCGCTTTTTTATTGGTTGTTTTAGGACTGGCTTTATTAACTCCAGCACAAGCTAAGATGGCCCCGTCTCGTTCAATGAATATTTATCCTTACTATTACCCTTATTTTATTTTCAATAAGGATATAAGTAATATAAAATCGACGGACAATGTCGGCTCAATCCATGTTCCCAAAGTATCCGAGGTTATCAAAAAACTCAAATAATTAATAATTCTAAACAACAAAAAAGGCTACATACTAAAATTGTAGCCTTTTTTGTTTATCCAAAATTCTGCTATACTAAATATTGTAATTAATCATGTATGCTTATCAGTAAAAAAGGGATTTTATTTTTGTCTGTCGTGCTATTAATTTTATCAGTTATTAAGCTTTTTAATTTTATTCCCAATTTTTTGGGCGGATTTTTGTTAGTTTTTGATTTTGTTTTATTTTTTTTGTGTCTTGATCCAATTCTGAAATATTTAAAAATCACCTCGAGCAATTTTTTTAAAACTTTATTTTTATTAATCTATTATTCAATATCTTTAAGCCTTATTTACTATATTACAGGCCTTAATAATTTCTCAATATTAGCTTGGCTGATATTTAATTTTGGGGTCATATTTTTCTTCTATTTTTCTGGCAAAATTAAAAGCGTTAAAATAAGCCTTTCTACCATTAAAATTTTTAAGGCCGATGTGAAGAGCCCAGAATTTTGGGCAATTCTTATAATTCTATTTTTTTTGATAGGTTATTTTTTTTATTATCCAATTATTGACGGCAGCCCGACTCCTTGGCCAAAGCCTTTTTTAATCGGCTTTACTTTATTTTTAATCGCCACATTCTTGTTGTTAAAAAGATTAATAGCTGAAAAAAATAACCTTATATTGGCCTCTTTATATTTTTTCCTAATTACCGGAATAATTGCAATTAGATACGTTTTATCTTATGGTTATGACACCCTAATTCATCAAGGCTCATTAAAATATATATTAGAATATGGACAAATTAGTCCATTAACGCCTTTTTATATAGGCCAATATGTTTTAGAAATTTTGGTTAACATGTTTTCCGGCCTATCTTTTACATTTTTAGAAAGATGGGCAGGCCCAACCTTATTTTTGGGCTTGATATTTTTTGGCGGGCATTATTTCTTAAGGCGTTTAAAGCTTCAAAATAATTTTTTATTAATTCCAATCTCGGTTATTTTATTATTTCCAAATATTTTTTCTTACACCTCACCTTACGCTCTGTCTTTATTATGGGGCATAATAGCAATTTTGTTTATATTTTTATTTTTATCACAACGAAACGAGTCTGATTTAAAAATAGCCATATTTTGCTCCCTAGCCTCTTTCTTCATACATCCTTTTGTCGGTTTAAATATTTTAATTTGGTCTATCGGTTTATATTTTTTAAGAAAAAATAAAATTCAAAACGTTAAAGATAGATTACTCGTTGGGATAATTTTTGTAATTGCTTCTCTAGCCGTTATTTTAGCCTTTATCCTTTATAACTGGCTAAAAGATAGCGGCTTAACTATTTATAACCCGCTATATTTTATTGGTAATTTTGCGAATATTTTTACTGACCCCGTTTGGTATTTAAGGGATAAATATCCGTGGTGGTTAGGATTAATTTATTTTTATGAAAAAATTCATTTCTTTTTAATTTTCTTTTTGGCCCTCTATTGGCCTATTAAAAAATTAGATAAAGTAAAGGGAATAATAATCCTTATCAGTATCAGCACTTTAATATCAGCATGGTTATTTGTTTCCAGCTTTAAAATTGATAATTATTTTTATGGAGATCAAATAAACTATGGATACAGGCTAATCCAAGTGGCCAAATGGTTTTTATGGCCAATTATTCTGGTTCTATTATCAATATTTTTTACTTATTTAAAAAAGGTTAAAATAATTTGGCGTTATTTAATAATAATCTTGATTTCAGTTCTAATAACTATTAGCTGGTATTTAACCTATCCCCGTCAAGATGATATTTCTCATATGAATGTTAACAGTATTAGAAAAATTGATTACCGGGCAATTAATTTAATTTACGACAACGAGTCTGGAAAAAATGGCTATGTGGTTTTATCAAATCAAATTTTTGGCGCTGGTGCTATATTAAAATATGGTTTCGGGCCCTATTATAAAGTTGAGGGCGAAGATATGTTTTATTACTCCTTACCCTGGGGGAGCAAATTAAGCAGTATTTATAATAAAATAATGACCACTGAAACGGAAAATATTAATAGTGATTTAAAGCAAATAAAAGATATAATTAAGCCTCTGGGAATTAATAAATTTTATTTTGTTTATACAGATGCTTGGTCGCCAGCACCAAAAATTATAGAACAATTAAATTATTTATCATCTGACCATTGGAATATTGATAACAAAATTTTTATAGTTCTAATAAAAATATAGATTTTTATATAAATAGCCTACTAAAAGAGCCCTCGAAAAATCGAGGGCTCTTTTAGTATTTATTTTTTAGAATGGTTGTTTTTTTATTTAACGATAAATGTTTGTACTATAGATTTTATTTCTTTCATCCTTTCAATTATTTCTGAATTTTTAGCATCTTGAGCACTGTCGTATCCAAAAACATATAGCTTATTTTCTCCCAAATATGTTGGTTTTGGTCCTTCTATGCCTTGAATGTTTTGCCATTGATTTTTTGCATGAACACTAATATTAAACAATGAATCTTGGGAGGGAAAACCAAAATCAATAGAGTCACTGGTACCAAGCGACCCCCAGCTCAATATTCTATTTTTAACGGTATATCCTTTCCATGTTTGTGGAAATTTCAAAGAAAAATTATAACTAGAATTAGTATATGTTATTTCTTTAAGCTGGCTAACGCTTTCAGAACCAGTGCTCATCTGTGTCGATTCAGTGCTGGTATTCTGTTTTAATTGATTTATTTGGTCTTGCAGCTTGGTTATTTCCAGACTATTTTTTTCTTTTTCTTGCTGAATTAATTGATTAACTTGCTCATCGGAATATTTATTAGCACACCCCGACAGCATTAATGCCAAAAATAATATAAGCAAAATGATAAGTTTTTTCATAATTTTTAATTTTAAATGTTTTTATAAGATATTCTTAATATACTACCAGATAGATAAAAAATCAATAAAATCTACATTTTTGACTTTTTGCCAAATTGCCCCTATAATTAAAACATTACCAAAATCGCCTCTCGCACTTCGCTTATCAGTTTACCCAAATAAAAGCGGGTTTGACTACGATAGAGTTTAGAGCTCAGATAAAAAACACCATTTATTGGTGTTTTTTTGTTTTATATTTATAATTATTGTTTAACGTTTTCCCAACAAAGCTTAAAAATCATTTTAAGAGTTGAAGCAATTGATTCTGATTCAATAATCACACCAATTTTATCCCTACCAGAAATCATTGCTACTCGATTACCATAAACGTCCAGCTCGATCTTAAATGGAAATGATTCTTTGGGCACCATTCTAATTTCTCTTAACTGAGCCACATCATTAGATTTAAATTCTCTGATTTCGGGAGTATTAGTGGCAATACATAAGGCTTTTATCTTAGCCTTAACTCGTCGCTTAACATAATCAAAAATCCAATCAGATTCAATAGCATCAAACATGTCGTTCGAGGCCCATTGATATATCACATGATCTTTGTATTCTAAGGTATCATCATAGACTTTCTTCAGACCACTTACGCCTTCATAGAACCAAACCTTCGGTTTTATTAACCCACTATTATTAATTAATCCTAATTGAGGCATAATTTGATCTAACAAGGCCTCTCTTTTCTTTATAATAGTTTTGAGCTCCTCGGGCTCAGAAGCAATAAATTTTTTCTTTTTTACTTTAGTCGTGACCTTAATCAACCCGGCATTTACCATTTCATCGATAATATCATAAATACTAGTCCTCTTAATCCCGGATTTTTTTGCTATTTCTTTAATCGAAGTTTCACCCAATTCCAAACAAGCCAAATATATTTTAGCTTGTTTTTCTTCTAGGCCTATTTGTTTTAAAGTTGATACTAACATATTTTGTCGATATTTCCGACTACATTATAGCATAGCGTATATTAGACTTTTTGTCAATATTTATAAACAATTTTCCATTTACATGAAGTTTCTTTCAAGAACTTAGTCGAAATACTTGACAATATTATTTTAATGTGATACACTAATATATTAGCAATAAGGCTAATAAAAAAATAATCGCACATTAAAAATTATATATTATGGAAAACACAGAAATTATAGAAAAGTTGATAGACGGTATTAACAAAAATGAAATACCAATCTCTGAGGTCGGGCTTATACTTGAAAAATATGAGCTTAACAAAATACAAAGTGAAGAGTTCACGCTAACTATTGATTATCGCCGAACATTAGAGGAAATGATCGCTGCTGGAAAGTTTGACCATTTTAGACCAAAATTCGATTCTGGAAGATACTCTCTTCCGCCAGAATTAAAAGGCAAGATTGTAACCGTCAAAGCCAAACTTTTTAGATTTAAAGAATATACCACAAATAAGGAAGGGGTAATTAAGATTATGAATGCTGGGTATAAACCAGGCACATTAGCGGAGCTTTTAGCCCTAGCCGAAGCTTATCCTGGACTGCAAAAAAGATTTATGATTCCTGCTTGGGGCTCTCAAAATCAGATGTCAGATCAACCCTTCTGCTGCCCTTTTATTAATATGAGAGAAAACGGAAGATGGCTTGATTCGCTGGTATTTAATGAGGACCGAGCAGATTATTATCACTTATTAGCCACTAAAACAATCTAGCGACCAAAAACAAAACATCTAAAGAGGTGAGATTATATCAAACCTCTTTTTTATTATTTATCTCTTATAACCAACAAATAATAATCATACTTTTTAGATGTGGGGATTACGGAGAGGCTAATAAAGTACTACAAGAAAAACAAAAAATAAAAATAGCGTCTCTGTTTTTTTGTTACTATTGACTAAAGGTGGCTATTATTATAATATAAAAAATCAACTCGTTTTTTAAAAATAAATTTGTCTAACCATAAAACCTCAGAATCATGAAAAAAACTTTATACCTAATAGGAATCGTATTCATTTGTTTGTCATCTTTTGGTGGCTGTAGCTCGTTTCTAAATAGTGTCGGGGTCGGAATCGGAGATGGCGATACTTACAACGGAGTAGTTCATGAAGTCAACAGAAATCCAGACTTCTTTAAAAGTGAAAATAAGGTCATAAATACTATCTTGATTTTACCAGGATGGTTTAACAAAGTATATTATGATCACGGCTACAATAATGATAGCTATGGATTTGTAAACCAAACTTGTGGCCTGCTCTGTCTATTGTTACTAATATACTGTGTGGTGATAAAAATAGATAATGAGAAACACACAGAATCATTAGACATCTACCGAATCTTAGCCTGGATATATATTATCTATTGGTCTATGCCGACCATCTGGATGATATATCAATGGGGGAGAGGGATGTCTTTGACCACTCAAAGCACCTGGTCATAATGAAAAATAAGCACCCCAGAACTATTACTGGCTACAATCGGTCGCTCCGACAATTAGCCAAAGAGATAGGAAACATGACCTATGACCAAGTGGCTTTATTTATAAAAGAATTAAGCCAGGACCTCGAGAGACAATCTCAGGCCGATCTTGGCAGGGGAAGAAAAAAGTTAGCTAAAGATTTGCATGATGCTGCCCAACAACTAGCCGAGGCTCATCTAAAAATGGTCTCAGCCTGGGAAATATGTAAACCTTATATGCCCGAAAACAAAAACAGCTCCGAATAGAGCTGTTTTTTATTTTTGCTAATCTAAAAATTATTTTTCTAGCTTTTTCTCCTCTAAATCAATTGATCCAAATATTGCTCGTCTAATTACACCCTTGAAAAGCAGAAAAAGAAAAACAATGATAATCAAAAGAGTGATAAAGGAAGAAAAAACAGAACCCAAATCAAATCTTATTCCTCTAACCAAGAAAGAAAAACTAGATAATTCATTATTAGGGATCAGAAGGTTTAAAGCTGGAATAAAAACTCCAGAGACTAAAGCATCAACAAAATCTTTGGCGGCCTGAGCGACGATAACACCAATAGCAATTCCAATCACTGAATACTCTTTTAAGAAAGCAATCAGACGGCCAAAAAAACCACCAACCTCTTTATTGATCTGATGCAAAGGCTTAATCTCTTTAAGTTTTTCAATCTGATCTATCATATTATTTTTCCTCACTAGTCTCTATCTTGTCATTAGTATTAGCTGGCTCTTCAATCTTATCTTGAATTAAAACTTTCTGACGAATAGCAGCAATTAATTTTGGGTTATCTTTCAAAAATTGCTTAGCATTTTCTCTTCCGGTTCCCAACTTAGTTTCATCATAAGTATAAGTGGCTCCAGACTTTTTGATAATTCCTCTTTCTGAAGCTAAGTCTAAAACATCTCCAGCTACTGAGATTCCTTCATTATACATAATATCAAACTCACAAGTCTTAAACGGAGCCGCCACTTTATTTTTAACAATCTTGGCCCGAACCCTATTACCTAAAATCTTGTCGCCCTGTTTGATCTGAGCTGTTCGTCTAACCTCAACTCGAACTGAGCAATAGAACTTCAAAGCATTGCCTCCAGTGGTTGTTTCCGGACTACCAAAGAAAACACCAATTTTGTTTCTAATCTGATTAATAAAAATAACAATAGTTTTAGTCTTAGAAACAATACCAGTTAACTTACGGAGAGCCTGGCTCATGAGTCTGGCTTGAAGTCCCATGTGTTGGTCTCCCATGTCGCCCTCAATCTCTTTCTGAGGCACCAGAGCGGCCACGCTATCGATAACAATAACATCCACGGCATTAGAACGAACCAGGGTCTCAACAATCTCTAGCGCCTGCTCACCGGTATCTGGCTGAGAGATAAGCATCTCCTTGATATTAACTCCGATCTTCTGCGCGTAATCAGGATCTAGGGCATGCTCAGCGTCAACAAAGGCTGCGATACCACCCAACTTCTGAACTTCAGCCACGATATGTTGAGCTAAGGTAGTTTTACCTGAAGACTCTGGACCAAAAATTTCAATAATTCGACCCCGAGGAACACCACCAATACCAAAGGCTAAATCTAAAGACAAACAGCCAGTAGAAACAGCATCAATATTAGTCTTGCGCACATCACCAAACTTCATAATGGAGCCTTCACCAAATTTTTCTTTAATCTGGCTCATAGCTGAAACAGCCGCCTCCATTCTCTTACCACTGTCAGCCATCGATGCTTCAGTAGTCTTAGCTTTTTTTTCTTTACTCATACGATCCTATCAGCAACTTGGCCGAAACAGGCAGGCCACCGTCGCCCTAAATTAAATAATCAATAATATTATTATACCCACACTGAAATAAAGCAGGAATAAAACGATAATAAAATAATACTGTGAACTAATTGTTAACCGCACAACTACCATCCTCTAAAATCGCACCCGCAGTACCGTTACAACAAGAAGGGGCTATGGTGCTAGCAGTACAGCTCGGTCCGCTAGATGGTTTAAAACAATTCTGATAAATATCTTTGATTCCCGATCCAACCTGAGAAGAATAGAAAATATTTTCCCCTAACATAGAATGATTAATCTTAGCCCGAGTAATATCTGGCTGGCCATCAAGAGGAGAAAAATCTAAATTTTCACTAGTAATCCAATAGCCAGTCGGGACATTGGCTGTATTTTTCAAATTTACTAAGTTATGTTCAACAGTAGTTGTGCCAATAGTAATTTTATTCGATCCACTCTTCAAAGTACTACTTAGTATCAATTTATCAAATTCAATGATAATCGGATCAGAAAGATTGGGGATGCCGCCCCCCAACATAGGTACAGTTCTAATAATTTTAGGTGGAGAAACATTGATTTGGCTATTTACAAAGAATGACCAACGATAACTATCTTTATAAGTCGCGACCTTATCATTTTCATCATAGAAAGAAATCGGACCATCAGCATTACCATCACGATTACTATCCAAAGAGTTAAAGGCAGTATCCATTAAACCAACCATTGGGACAATTCTAGCTAAAGGATAATTCTTTCCTTCTCCATCCTGACAAGTTTTGGTAGTGGGCTGATAAGAATCTTGGACGCAACGGACTGAGATTCCGGCTGATGAAGTAATATATCCTTGATAGAAATTGATGTTTGGATGACTTAATTCCCATTTCCAAACAGAAGAAGCGTCTCTGACTGAAGATGTCCAAATGAAAGCCGCTTTATTACTATCATTATAGACGAATAAACCGCCAGAGATCCTAACACCAGACGGAACGCCGGAAAAACCAACCGAATCAGAGCCATTCCAAGTTGGAGAAGCGGCCTTTAATCTACCTCCGGCCTTATTAACACCGCCCGAATAATCAGCTAAAGTGAGAAAATCAGTATTGTTTGGAATATGCCAGCCGGTCGGACAAATACCTCGAGAATTTTCCAGGGATGAATATTGCATAGCCTCATTCCATTGGTACATACCCCCAGAAACAGCACAAACAGCAGGGTCGTTATTATAACAATATTTTTCTATTACATCGTTATTATTCTGATCACCAGAACCATTAATCATACTGCCGATATTAAGATTCTCTTTAAACCAACATTGAGTCCCAATTTTAACAGTCCGATAATTTTGACTTCCATAAGAAACATCTTCACCGCAAACAAAACTAGCAGCACCGCTACAATTATTATAAGGAGTTTTGGTGGAGCAATCATCATTGGTGGCACAGCTAGATAAATCAGCGGCATTAATTTTAACCTGTAAATTACTATCAGCTGGCAAGCAATAAATCTTTTCGCCACAACCATTAACACCACACTCATTATTAGTTTTGAATTCTAAAGTTTTATAACCATTGGAAATCTCAAATCTACCATCAACATAATTTCCCGCGCATCTCCCTGATTCACATTTAGCTGATAAACACTCACTATTATTAGAACAATTAGCTCCATCCGACTTGGTTCCAATATCACTGACCACCTGGATAGTCTGACTAACATCACCCGCACTGCCAGCAATAGTCACCGGGTTAACAGCCTCACTAAAATTAATTTGGATAGTGGAATTCATCGGATTATCTTTCTTGTCTTTAACAACAACTGTTGAGACAGCATCAGACCCATTTCTCATTGGCGTAACCAAGACACTAAATGGTCCTAAATTGCTAGCCACTAAATCAATCTCATTACCAGCCGATCCAGCTATTCGAGCTGTCAAATGAACCGAACTGCCCACAACAGAAGCTTGGATAAAAGAACCAGAAGCAGAGGGAGCAGAGATAGTACTAGCAATCTCTATGGCTTGCTGATTGCGATTGCTAGTGGATCGAATATTATAACCGCTACTAGTGGCGTTCACAAAAGTATAGGTATCGGGACCAATGGTTAGGGTGTCGGCTCTCCGGGCTGGCAGGATTGTTAAGTCCCAACGATAACCAACTGGATGAGAACCATCGCCTCCAACAGTTAGAGTAAAGTAACCTGGGAAAGAAACCTTATTACCAACAAAAGAAACTATATTTAGAGGATTAACACCCTCATAAAGTTGAGCTTTATCTCCCGGAATAACTAAAACGTAGAAACCGGTACTACTGTCCTCTCCCCCCATAAAAGAATCATCAATAACAATTGTTGCTGGTTGATTATTAGCCGAGGATGAATTAATTGCTCCATCTAATTGAGCTGGTATATAAGTGTTAGGAGTATTAACAACTTGGAGATAACCATCGGCCGCCCTCAAAGAAGAGCTAGCTGTAATAGTATCACGAAGATTATCAGGCTCCGGAAAAATACCACCTAAAGATATTTGTGGTGGAGTTAAATCCAATTGATTATTAACCTCAAATTGCCAACGATAATAATCAGTTGAACAAGAATCAAACATCCCACAAGATTCAGCTCCATTCGGACATCCGGAAGTAGCTTTAATGTCATTAGAAAGATAGGTTGTATACCAGACATTACCAGCCGGAGAACCTAGAGGTAAAATTGGAGTAACTACTAACGTTCTATTATCACCCACGGGATGTCTAACAATAGCGTCAGTAGAACTAGCTGAGTTAGCCCCCTCGTAAATCTTAAAATTGTCTTTATTCAGTTTTTCACAAGCGCTAGTATTATCGCAATAGCAAGGATTATTGGAGGCATCAACACAAACTGTATCTAACTTAACATCCTCCTTAAAAGTAACCATAATAGCGGTATTGCGAGGAACATCAGTTTGCTCTGGCTCTGGATAAACACTTTGAATAGTACAGGAACCAATCGCTCCTTCGCCCAATCTTAAACCACTATTACCACCGTTACCACCATTACCATTTTGATTACCGGTATCACCAAGCAATCGACCGAGGACGAAAGTCACAATTCCCCAGGCTGATAAAATAATTGCTAGACCAATAACAGCATTTTTTAAAATCTTTTTAGCTGCTTCAACATTTTCTTCATTACCGTTAGAAGTCATCCATTTAAACCCAGCAAAAATAACCAAGCTAACAGCGATAACGCCCAACAGAAGCATAAAAACATTAATAATCCGAGCCGCAATTCTAATCGGGTTATCACTTGATAATTGGATAACATTGGTAACCGTATCGCTACCAACGTCCAGAGCCGAAACAGAGTGAATTGAGGCCAAAGTTAAAGCTAAACAGGAAAAAAAAGCCAAAATATATTTATATTTTTTAGTCATTTTATTTTTCTCTTAATTTATTGAGATAACACTAAAATTATAACACAAAAGAAGAAATTAAAAAAGTGCTTCCGAAGAAGCACTTAATGTTTAAAAACAAAGCTAATATGAACTCGGACCAGACTGATAAAGCTCCTTGAATCTGTCAGTAATTTCTCGGACTTGTTCGGTATTTTTGATATAATCCCAGACTCCTCCCCGGCTACTTTCAGAATAGAAGCGAAACTCAGCATATTTTTCTGATATCGTTCCAAAAATACTACCAATATAAGGGATCTTCCCAGGATCATTTCTGTCTGGGTTAGAATCATTAAACCAATAAACGCAAAAGCTGATCAAAATTAAAAAAATTAAAGTATTTATTATAAAGCGCATATCTTTTAAATTATTCTTTTATCTTTTTATTCTCTTTCTCATTGAAAATACTAATAACACCATATTGGCCATCAAACCCAGGATTAATGATTAACTGGCCACTTCTTACTCGCTTTATCCCCTCAATAATTAAAGGATTAACTGTTCCAACCGTCATCTTCAAATCAAGATCTAACAGAACATGAAGCTCACTACCAAAATTATCAATTAATTTCTGATACTCAGCTTGAACCTTTTTAGACTGACGACTTTTTACTCCCAACGCTTCAGCAATAATTTTATCTAATCCAATTAATTTTTTGTAAGTCGGAACATCTTTTGGAATGAATCCTAACTTTCGATCAGCTAACTCATCAATCCGATAGGCCACACCGAGGGTTAAATCTTTTTTACAAATCGGACAAATATTTTTTAGCCCCTTGCTCTTCTCTGGACGACAACTAAAACGACAATTGCGATGACCATCTAAATAATACATCCCTTCCTCCGGGTAAAACTCAATAGTATATTTTATTTTTCTTAAATCCTTATCTTTAATCGCTTGATAAATTTCCTGATAAGTAACCGCTCCCAAATCTAATACCGTGGCTTCACGGCCAATATTAGCCAAACTATGAGCATCAGAGCTCGATAAAGAAACAAAATTATCCAAGGCTGACAACCGCCAATTTAACGCGGGGTCACTCGATAGCCCATTCTCATAAGCTAAAATATTTTTAATCTCAACTCCAAAACAATCAGAGAGGGAGTCAAAGCCGGATTTAGATCCTAAAACAGCAAACCAAGGAGTCCAAATATGAGCTGGATAGATTAAAAAATTTGGATCAATCTGTAGGCACTCCCTAACTAGTTGCGGAGCGCTCATTCCTAGTATTGGACGACCATCAGATCTTAAATTAAATCTTTTATCCCACTGATTATTTAATTTCTCTACCGCGGAAATATTAGGAGCTAAAATAATTAAATGAACTTTTCTAACTCGCCCTGCATCTTTGTAAATCAAAGCAACCTCAGATGATAAAATAAATTTTACCTTTTTGCTCAGTGAAGATTTTAAATAATATAAACCAGATCCAAACTTTGTTTCGATTAGCAATTTCTTGATTTGGGCAAACCATTGAGGATGAGTAAAATCACCAGTGCCAACAATATCAACTCCTTTTTTAAGGCAAGTTGATTCAATATTAGGCAAAGTTAAGTTGGGCGAACAGGCCCGAGAATAACGTGAGTGAATATGAGCGTCCAATATTTGGCGCATAGATCTAAACTAATAACTCCAATTCATCTAATTGGCTCTCGGCCACTTCTTTACTAATTAACCCTTGGGTATAAAGATCTTTAACATCATGAGAAAGACTAACCATGCCATCATCATGACTAGTTTCAATTACATTCTTAATCTGAACAATTTTCTTTTCCCGAATCAAGTTGGCAATAGCTGAATTTCTAATCATAATTTCTCGAGCTGCTACTCGGCCACCTCCAACCTTGGGTAATAAACGTTGGGAAATAACCGCCGCTAAGATGGAGGCGAGTTGAGAGCTAATTTGGTTTTGATGAAAGGGCGGAAAAATATCAATAATTCTGTCGACAGTTTGTGAAGCGTTAAAAGTATGTAAAGTAGCTAAAACTAAATGGCCAGTTTCAGCCAAAGTAATAGCTGAAGAGATAGTTTCCAAATCACGCATCTCACCAACCATAATAACATTAGGGTCCTGACGAACTACATGGCGCAAACCACTAGCAAACGATGGAAAATCAGAACCTAATTGGCGTTGAGTAATAATGCTTTTCTTCGACTTGAACATAAACTCAATCGGATCCTCAAAAGTAACTATATTATAATTATATTTCTCATTTAAATAATTAATCATGGCTGCCAAAGAAGTCGACTTACCACAACCAGTTGGACCAGTAAGCAAGATTAAGCCTTGCTTCATATCCAATAAATTATAAATAATGGAAGGCATTCGAACATCTTCTAAAGTTGGGCTTTGATTATTAATAACTCGAGCCACCATCTTTAAATTATCCCTCTCATAAGACAAGTTAACCCGAAAACGATAACCATTGACCGAATAACCAAAATCCAAGTCTCGTTCTTTAATCAAACGAGCTTGTTGATCAGGATGAAGCATTTCGCTAGCCACTGACTCTAGATCAGCCGCCGACAAAGGAGAAAGTGAATCAGAATTATGTTTCCGAGAAGTACCAGGAATAATCTCTCCAGCTTCCGACAAAACATAAACATCATTATTATATTCGGGAGCAATTTGCCCACTATCAATCGAAGCTTGATTTTTTTTCAAAGCTTCATCAATCGGAACTAGTTGACCATCAATACGCAGGATTGGCTTTAAATCTCGGACAAGATGGAGATCTGAGGCTTTTTGTTCAGCAGCAATAACCAAAAGTTTTTTAATATCCATATTTTTTACCAGCTCTTTTTTTTCAAACCTGCCTCAGCAGCTTTGACTTGAGCTTCTTGTTTAGATAAACCGTCTCCCTCAGAGATTAATTCTTCTCCCAAGTAAAGACCAACAGTAAATAATTTTTCATGATCAGGTCCCTCTTCTTTGATAGTCTTGTAAACCGGGGTAATGCCTTCTTTTTCTTGAGCCATTTCCTGAAACCTTGATTTTGGATCTAAATACGATTGGCTCTGTAAAATAGTGTCTAAATGAGAAACGACATTTTTAATGATAAATCTCTGAGCGGCTTCAATTCCTTGATCTAAATAGATAGCACCAATAATAGCCTCAATAGAATCGGCTAAAATATATTGGCGAGCCTTAGTATTTTTATCTTTAGCCTCACCTTTAGACAAAAGCAAATAATTTTCTACTCCCAGACTATCGGCGACAGCATAGAGCATTTTGGCATTAACTAAACTGGCGCGCCAATTAGTTAAGTCCCCCTCAGGAGTTTCAGGAAAATTAACAAAGAGATATTCAGTAACAATAATTTCTAAAACAGCGTCACCGAGAAACTCTAAACGCTCATTGTGACCGAACTTAAATTCGGGATGTTCATTGAGATAAGAACGGTGGGTTAAAGCTTGTTGTAATAAGTCTTTATTCTGAAAAATAACTCCCACTGCTCCTTCCAACTTAGATAAATTGGACATACTGACCAATTATTAAAGTGTTAAATTGCCAAACTGCAATTGATACAATTTAGCCATTTAGCAGTTTAATAAGTTAATTATTAAACTCTAATCAAATCTTAAATTAATTCTTTTTCCTCTTCTGGTTCTGGCTCCGGCGACTCTTTAACTCGAGACTCCTTAGCTTCTTGTAATTTTTGAGTAATGAGTTCCCTTCTTGTTCTCTCAGATTCAGGCATATCTTTATAAATAGCACCTAAAACGCCATTAATAAATTTGCCGGAAGACTCTCCGCCAAAAGCTTTAGCGATTTCAATTGCCTCATTAATGGCTACGCGCGGAGGAATATTCTCTGAGTATAACAACTCATAAATTCCAATCCGCAAAACATTACGATCGACTAGAGTAATTTGTTCGAGTGGCCACTCAGTGGCATAACGACGAATATAATTATCAATCTCTTCACTATGCTCTAAAATATTTTTAATAGTCTCACGCACAAAACCGCCATCATTAAATTGCGGAGCAAAATTCTCAAAATTTTCATCAATCAAAGCATCAACTTGATCATTCTTTTGACCATTAAAATCCCAAGCAAACAAAGTTTGCATGGCTATTGTCCGAGCTAGATGACGGTTGGACATATTATTTTTTCTTAGCCTTAGTGGTTTTTGTAGTCTTAGCAGTAGCTACCTTCAAAACTGGTTTGCTCTTATAAGTACCACAGAAATTACAAGCGGAATGAGGCAATACAGCAACGCCACACTTAGGGCAAGCGTTTAAAGTTTTTTTAGTTAAAGCTAAATGAGCTCTATTTTTACCGACAGCACTTTTAGTTCTTCTCTTTTTTGGATTTGCCATAAAATTTAAATTTTATTTTTATTTTTATATTTCGATTAAATTAATTACATTATCATCATCATCCAAAACAACCCGAGTCAAATTCTTCTTTCCCTCTAAACCAACATTCAAATACCGCACTTTAGCATCGCTAACTATCGGACCGATAAAGTTAACTTTATTTTTTGGCCTAGAAGCTTCAATCCCAGCCTTAATTCTATCTCTGGTTAGGATTTGTTTATCTGAAGCTTTATACCAAGACATATCAGTCAATTCTGAACCGAGACTTTCTTGGTGTTGAGCCACTACTTTTTTTTCCTGAGCATTAAATTGACCAAAACCCATTTTTTCTCCCATATTTTTTAATATTAAATCTATTTTAAGCTTATCATATCACCTAAAATAGTCAAGAAAATAGCCAATTTTAAGCTACTTTTGGGCCAACAATACTTTCAAAGACATCTTTTTCAATCGTTTCTTTTTCAAGTAATTCAACTACAATCTTTTCCAAATATTCTTTTTTCTCTTGAATAACCTTCACGGCCACTTTTCCGGCTGCAGTAATAAAATTATTAATTTCTTCATCAATCTTCTCGGCCACCTTTTCACTATAATCTCTTTGCTCATGAATTTCACGACCCAAGAAAATCATTTCTTCTTTTTGGCCAAAAGTTCGAGGACCGAGAATATCGCTCATGCCAAAGTCAGTGATTAAACTGCGGGCCAAAGAAGTAGCTCGACGTAAATCAGAGGTTGCGCCGGTAGTAACCTCACCGAAAATTTCTTTTTCAGAAAAATGACCAGCGAGTAACACCGCTAACTCTTCAATATATTCTGTTTTAGAATGCATATGACGATCAACACTAGGAAGCTTCAAAGTATATCCCCCGGCTGATCCGCGAGCGATAATTGAAACTTTGTGAACCGCATCAGTGTTGGGCAAAAAATGAGCCACAATAGCGTGTCCGGCCTCATGATAGGCAGTAATCTTCTTTTCTTTTTCGGTAATTACTCGACTCTTTCTCTCTGGTCCCATCATCACCTTTTCAACCGACTCATACATTTCTTCCATGCCAATCAATTTTTTATCTTTTCGAGCGGTTAGGATAGCAGCCTCATTTAAAACATTTTCTAAATCAGCTCCAGAAAATCCCGGAGTCCGTTCAGCAATCTTGTGAAGATCAGCTCCTTCAGCCAAAGGCTTTTTACGAGCATGAACCTGCAAGATTTCATGACGGTCTTTAATATCAGGAATATCAATTACCACCTGTCTGTCAAAACGTCCTGGGCGTAGCAGGGCTGGATCTAAAACATCAGGGCGATTAGTAGCAGCAATAACAATAATATTATCATTAGGCTCAAAGCCATCCATCTCCACTAAAATTTGATTTAGGGTTTGTTCTCTCTCATCATGAGAACCACCCATACCAGAACCACGCTTGCGACCGACAGCATCAATTTCATCGATAAAAACAATACAAGGTGAACTCTTTTTAGCCTTCTGGAATAAAGAACGCACCCGAGAAGCACCAACACCAACAAACATTTCAACAAATTCTGATCCAGAAATATGAAAGAAAGGAACATTAGCTTCACCAGCTACGCCACGAGCCATTAAAGTTTTACCAGTTCCCGGACTACCTAACAATAAAACACCTTTCGGAATTCGAGCACCTAATTCATGAAATTTTTTGGGGAACTTTAAAAACTCAACCACTTCTTTCAATTCTTCTTTAGCCTCCTTGGCTCCGGCAATATCGTTAAAGGTAACCTTATTCTTTTGATCAGTCTGAAACTCTTTAGCTCCACTTTGGCCAAAAGTCATTGCCCGAGAATTAGCACTGGCCACTCCGCGCATTGTAAAATACAAGAAAGCTCCGATTAATAAAATCGGCAATAGAATTGGGAGGACAGTCATTAACCAAAAACTAGAACTATCAACCTCCTTGACCTTGATGTCAACAGCCGCTAATTTTTGACTATCAACACTTAGATTTTTTAATAAAGCCGACAATGATTCACCGGTCTCTTTCTGGGCTACTTTTTTAGCTCCATCGTTCATAGTTAACTGGACTTCATCACCATCAACCAAGATTGAAGAAACCTGGCCATTATTAATCTCAGCCACTAAGAACTCCAAGCCAACCTTGTCGCTTTTGGGAGCTTTAGAGGTAAAAAAACTAAATAGGCTGGCAATAATCAAAAAGGCCAGAAAATAAATAAAAAAATTCTTAAATAAATTTTTCATAAATAGTAGAAATTAAAGCAATTTAATATAGAATTAGTATATAACAAGCACGCTATTTTAGCAAATAAAAGGGGCAAAATTGCCCCTTTTATTATCTCTTTATAATTCGACTAAAATTCAATTATTTCTCTGATTCTTCAACTTCTTCCTCCTCCTCCTTAACTTCTTTCTTGGTAGCCTTCTTCTCTTCTACTGCCTCATCTTTTTTAGCAGCCTTTTCCTTTTTGCCTTCTTTAACTAATTTCAAAGCTAAACGATGATCAGAAGGAGAAATTGATAAGATTTCAAAATCTCGCTCTTCATTAATCTTAAAGAGATCAGTGATTTTGTCAGTCTTGCTCAAACCTAATTGAGTGATATGAGCTAAGCCATGAATATCATCATCTAGCTTAACAAACAAACCAAAAGGATTAACTTTCAAAATGCTACCCTTAACTGCCTGGCCAACAACATATTTGTTGACAGCTTCAAGCCAAGGATCCTTCATAATTTTCTTAGCACTTAAAAAGATTTTGTTTCCATCAATGTTTACAATTTCAGCCTTAATCTTGTCTCCAACTTTATATAAAGTGCTAGGAGAATCAATTCTCTGCCAAGCTAATTCTGAGATATGGATTAAACCTTCAATATTATCATCAAAACTAACAAAGACACCAAAATTAGTTACAGCAGTAATTTTGCCTTCAACGACCATATTAACCTTGTACTTCTCTAAAATTGGTTTTTGTTTCTTATTCCAAACATCTTTTTCACTAAAAATAATTTTACCTTCATCCTCGTTTAAAGTGATAACATTAACTTCAAATTCTTGACCAACAAAAGATTTTAATTTTTCTAAAATCTTGCTCTTGTCGCCCCCACTAATACGAGGATAATTTTCTGGAGCTAATTGAGAAACTGGCAGGAAGCCACTGATCTGACGGTAATTGCAAAGCAATCCGCCCTTATTAGCATCAGCCACTTTAACAAAAACAGTAGTCTTGCTTTTAAAAGCTTCACGCAAATTGTCCCAAGCTTTACCTTGACCAACCTGACGGAAAGACAATTCTAACTCACCATTTTCATTTTCCGCATCAACCACCATCGCTTCAACTTCACGACCCGGTTCTAAATCAGTATATTCGTCAGCCTCCAAATATAATTCTGGGCCACGAACAATACCAGTCATCACACCGTCAACATCTAAGCGAACCTCAGCCTTAGAAGCGGCGATTACGATGCCTTTAACAATATCCCCAACTTGAGGAATCTTTAAATCTTCTTTCTCTAAAAGGGCGCTGAAAGCGTCACTCTTAGTAGTATCTTTAATCATATATAAAAGCGGATTTAGTTTTATAACTTAAAAAATTAAGCAATAAAAAAAGCGCTTTTAACCTCCCCGAGGGGAAGCCTTCTGGCCACCTATTTAACCAGAAGATTTCTTATAGGTGTTTATTCAATTAAATGTATATTATATTATCCCACAAAAAAAATCAAGAGCAACAAAAATAACTAAATATGCCTAATATCGCCCAAAAAAGAAAGACTAATCCTTCAAACACCGCACAGAAAAGCCGTAAGCCTGATCATAAGGGATGCGGTTGACAGTTGAGTAACCAGAATACAAGCCCCGATTCCAGGCACTCGACCCACTAATAGATGAAGACCAAAAGTTAGCGTACGACCCCTGATCGTAGAAAGACCCATCGGTATAGCGGTAGCCGGCCGGGAGAGCCGTAAAACCAAAAGAGTTGTTCCCTCCCCAACTTGAAGTTTTTAGCTTGGTACCAGCACTAGCACAATCCCAAGCACCAGATCTAGAAGAATTACAAGTATTTGGCAAATCAGTTAAATATTGATCTAAATCATTCTGTTCAGTATCAGTTGGAATATGCCACCCGGTTGGACAAACACCTTGAGCGCTAGCCGTTTCAGAGTATTGCATCGCTTCATCCCATTGATAGAGAGCTCCATAGGTAGCGCAGTTAGCAAGATTATCGCTATAACAATATTTTTCTAGAACACTATTATTGGACTGATTACCAGACCCATTAACTCTAGTGCCAATATTTATATTCTGCTTTAACCAGCATTGGTTATTAATTAAAACTGTGTCGTAAACACAGAGATCATTAACTCCGCAAGTATAATTACCTAGACTCGTAACTGTAACTTGGCTGGTACCACATAAAAAATCTACACAGGTTCCACCACTACAGGCTTGACCAGAAGGACAATTGGAGTTCTGACCGCAATAGGTGCCACCTTGGCAAGTTGATGCTGGACCGCATAAATTACAACAAGGTAAATTAGCATCATCACAGGCGCAACTAGCAACCGGGGTACTCGTTGCTACACATTCCTCACAAGCTGGACAGCCAGCATCTTCTGATCCGGGATTGAGATAGGTGATGCCATAGGGGTTAGCATTGTTGACTCCAGCAGTTAAGGTTCCAGTATTAACACCCAGACAGAAGGTTAAAGAATAAGAGGAGCCGTCGTTTGAGGTATAGGTAAAGATATTTTCAGAATCAGAACAAGCGCCATCAGCTGGAGTAGGAGCAGAAGGAATGTGAGCGAGATAGGTAGTAGTACCATAGGAAGAGGTGGAGAATATTTCTCCGCCACTGATAAACTCGGCTGTCAGAGGATATCTATTTTGATCGTTATAATATAACTCTAATGCTGTTTGGATCTGTTTAATCTCACTAACTCTTTTAGCGTCACGAGATTTAGATCTAGCATTATTAAGAGCAATAACAGAAACAGTCGCTAAAAGACCAATGATGGCAATCACGACAAGGAGCTCGATGAGGGTGAAGGCAGACTTAGATTTATGTCTAAACATAAAAAAATAAAAAATAGGAAGTGAATTCTAATAATTATATTATAGCAATATTGCCAATAACAAACAATAATAAAAGCTCAGTTTTTAGCTGAGCTTTAATTTTAAATCATAATAGAAATAGTTACTTGGATGCCAGACTCACCGGGTACCAAAAGATAAATCTCCTGACCCAGACCCAAGAGCGAGAAGTAACTCTAATGTCTTGAAACTTGCAGGAGAGAATCTCATTACCATTCCTGTCAAGCAACCCCCAACCATCTTCGCCGACAACCGATAAATATCCAAAGTCGAAGTCGAAGGTGCCGTCAGTGTATTTAGGACCGAGAGTGTCACCATTGTCCTTGATATACTGAACCTCGTAGTTATTCTCAAGAGCTCTCGCCAAATGACTCTGTTCGATGTCAGAATATTCCGGAGCGACAGTCAAAATCCAAGAATCAAATTGCTTGAAAAGAGCAACAGAGGTCAAAGCGCTATCATTGCTGTCTGAAATAACAGCGATGTCCGTAGAATCAGTTTGACGGATTGATAGACCACTATCAAACTTTATCTCCAAAAACTTTAAATCTATATATCGAGATCCGATCAGTTTTCGAGAAATACGAGCAGGGTTCATGGTTAAACAATTCGTATCCAACAAAATAAATCGATCCCCTTCCGCTCCAAAGACATGATACACTGTTTCGTTTTTATCACCTTTCAAAAAATGTACCTCCAGAATAGCATCTTTTTGATACCATTTCTGGAATTTAATAACCCCGCACAAGGTCAATAACGGTTTAGGATCGGTGCCACCGGTGTAATCAGGAACAACATATCCCTCGCCAGACAGAGTTTTTCCCGACTCATCGGCGAGAGAAAACTTCACCCGGTTATCAAACTCTTTTTTGATAGTTGTTTGCGCCAAACATAAGCTGGCAATCATAAATAGAACTAAGAAAAGTAAATACGATTTTTTCATTAGATGTTTCTCCTATAGTTTAGTTTAATTTTTAAAAGACTAATATAATAAACACGCTATCATCATTTATTATATTTGTCAACCAGCCAAAACAAAAAACACCCAAATTTAGGGTGTTTTTGCTATATATCAATATAAATTTTAAACTTTAATTACCACCGGAAGGACCATTGGGCGTCTCTTAGTCTGAGAAAAAAGGAATTGGCCGACTTCAAGTCTAATTTTGTTTTTAATAAAATCTTCATCAATTGGCAAGCTACCAGCCTGATCCTTAACAATCTTCTTGGCAATCATTCTGGTCTTTTCAATTAAATCTTTATTCTCTTTCATATAAACAAAGCCACGAGAAATTAAATCAGGATTACCAATAATATCATTAGTCTTGGTATCAATAGTGGCAATAACCACAATCATGCCATCCTCGGCCATCATTTGTCGATCTTTTAGAACAACATCAGAAACATCACCAACCCCTAAACCATCGACCATCACATAATCAGTATTTACTTTTTCACTGGTTAAAACTCCGGAGATCTGACTGCCATTCTTTTTCAACTCAACAACCTGACCGTTATCAGCAACAAAAATATGATCGCGCGGGATTCCTACCTGCTCGGCTAAATCAGCATGAGCGCGTAACATATAATGGTTAGCTTCAATGGGCATAAAAAATTCTGGCTTGAGTAGTCTCATCATCAATTTCAAATCCTCTTGCTTGGCATGACCACCGGCATGAACATCCATCATTCGATAATTAATAACTCGAGCTCCCTGGCGAACAATCTTGTCCATCAGAGTTTGAATTGATCTTTCATTTCCAGGAATAATGGAAGAAGAAAAAATTACAGTGTCCCCCGGTTTAAAATGAATCAAGCGATGTTCACCGTTAACCACCTTATTTAAAAAGGCTCCACCTTTTTCTCCCTGAGCTCCAGTGCCAATGATAACTAATTGACTATCCGGAATCTTATTAACATCTCGTTCATCAACTAACAAACGAGGATTGAACTTCAAATAACCAACCTGGTGAGCTACCTCCACATTATCATTCATACTCCGACCCTGAAGCAAGACTCGACGACTATGTTTAGCAGCATGATCAAATATCTTTTGCACGCGCGATAATTGAGAAGCAAAAGTACCAATAATAACCCGACCGTTAATCTTTTCAAATAACTTGTCCATCTCATCACCAATAGCTGATTCCGAAATTTGATATCCAGCATGAGTAGCGTCAGTTGAATCAGATAGCAAAAGCAAAACACCACCAGCACCAATTTGAGCGATGCGGTTTAAGTCAGCTGGCTTGTCATTAACTGGGGTAAAATCAATTTTGAAATCACCGGTGTGAACTACCCGCCCCAAGGGAGTATCAACAATAACGGCAAAACAATCAGGGATAGAATGATTAACTCGTAAAAATTCTAAATTAAAATTCTGCCCCAACTTAATCTTAGTAGTCTCATCAATCTCCTTGATATTTAAATTAGGCGAGCTTTGGAATTCAACATTTCTTTTGCGAACCAACCCAGCAGTTAATTTACCCATAAACATCGGCGGATTACCAATCCGACCCATGATGTGAGGGATGCCACCAATATGATCATAATGACCATGGGTAATAACAACACCCTTGATCCAATCTTTTTTATCTTCTAAATAAGAAATATTAGGAATAATATAATCAATACCTAACATATCTTCTTCGGGGAATTGAAGCCCCATATCAACAATAATGATTTCTTTATTATATTCAATCAACATCATATTGCGACCAACCTCTTCTAATCCTCCCAAGGCCATAACCCGAAGAGAGCCCATGGCACCAGGGACAGAAATTACTTGACGAAAAGGAGTTCGTGGACCACGAAGTGTTGCCCGATTAGCACTCGGAAATTGAGGACGGCTACTTTTAACAAAGCCCGTAGTTGGTCTAGGATTAGGTCGAGAGGCTGATGGATTATAAGCAGGCCGTCTCAGTGGCGGTCGGCTATCTTTGCTTGGAAGCGATTGGCTGTTAGGGCTAGTCGTTGATTTATACTTACTAATCATGAAATTAAAAAATCGCTCAACGTTGATAAAATAGTTTTATCTTATTTTATAAAACGGAAAAACAATTTATATTATATAGAGAATTAATGGCTTAATTAAAAGCTACCATTTTAGCTTTTGACTGGTCTTTTCATACCAATCAGAGACATTTGAAAAACGATCAGAGGGAGTAGTAATCACTTGTTTACTAAAGCCCTTAATTTGTTTATTTTGGGGATAATTATAATAGGCGGAATACAGAAAGATGGCTGGTAATTCATCAGTAATTATTTCCTGAAATTTTTTATATTTTTCGACTCGTTGATTTGAATCAATAGTTAAACGAGCACTTTCAAGTAGGGCATCAACATCCTTGTTGCGGTAATCGGCTAAATTTGGACCGCCCTCTCCTGCCTGTGATGAGTGCCAGAAAGGATAGGCATCAGGGTCGGAACCTAAAATCTGACTAAAGAGTAAGATCTCAAAATTACGAGGTTTGATTATATCACTCTCAGTCATATTGGGTTCAACTGATTTAATATCAACCTTGACTCCCAACTCTGACCATAGTTTTTTAATCTCATCGGCTACTTTTAAATTATCAACCGAATCAACCACAGTCAAAGAAAATGATAAAAATTGACGAGTAGTACCTTTAGTTTTAGGAGTCTTTACCCTCCAATTTCCAGAGATATCCAGACCGCTAGAACTAGCATAGGCGGCAATATCTCTTTGCAAAGACAAGTTACTATCCTTCTCAGCCTCTTCAGCGGTGATAGTCATAGCCCGAGTAGCTTCCTCGGAATTCATAGTCACCTTCTGCCAACCAGAATCATCTAATAATTTTTCCGCCGCACTTAAATTATAATCGTATTTTTTTAAGTTGGGATTATAGGCAAAACTATCAGGCAAAATAGGACCATCAATAACTTGAGCATCACCACTCAAAGCCTCATTAACAATTCTGGACTTATCCAAAGCCAAAGCTAAGGCCGTCTTAATTGTTTTGTCACTCAAATATAAATTAGCTTTCTTGTTAAAAAATAAAGCAGTCAATCGAGGCATCTTTAGCTTATAAAAATTCATTGAATTTTTAGCCAACACATCAGATTGGTTCTCATGGGCTAAATAACTAAGGCCATCAATGGCGTTATTATTTAAAGCACTAATAGCCTCTTGAATATTGGGGTAAAATTTAAAAACTAATTTGCTAATATAAGGCTCTCTCTGAAAATAATCATCGTTAGACTCTAAATCATATTCTTTAATCTCACCAGATTTATTTTTAACCAAAGACTTAAACTTATAAGGGCCAGAACCAATTGGCTTCAAATTCAAATCAGCCAAGTTAGCAGTTTCAGGATTAATAACCGTCCAAAGATTTTGTGGTAAAATACCAAAAGTCAAAAGATCTAAAAAGGGAGCATAAGATTCTCCTAAAGAAAATTTAATAGTTCGATCATCGATTTTTTCAATCTCAGCGCCTAAAAACATCTGGCGCCAAGGAGAATTATATTCAATATTCTTGATAGCCTCAAAAGTAAAAACAACATCATCAGCCATTAGCTTATCATCATTATGAAACCGGACATTATCACGCAAAGTAATAGTATAGGTTTTAGCGTCCTCTCCTACCTCCCATTTCTCCGCTAAATCAGGGGCTAATTTACCCGCATCATCATGTTTAAATAAGCCAGAAAAAATCAAAGCACTTAAATCACTATCAACATCATTATTAAAATTATAAAGAGGATTAATATGTTTAGGATATCCAACTAAGCCCTCACTATAAGTACCACCTTGGACCGGTGACAACTCTAAATGATCTTGATAAAATTTAATTCCCAAAAATAAGAGACTCACCACTAAAATAAAGCCGGAAATTCTTAGCCATAATTTTTCTTTTGGCTTTAAAATTTTTTGCAAATGTTTTAACTGATTAGGATTAGGAATTTTTTTAGGCGACAAAGAATATACTAATTGTCGATCCATCTGCTCAAAACGTTTCTGTTGATTATTCTTTGATTTATTTTTAAGGCGACCAAAAACACTGACTAATCTTTGACTAGTCATCTTAAAAAATTTTAAGATTTTTTGGTTGTGATAAATCACAAAGAGTATTTAAGCTTAAAGGATGATAATCGCTAAAGAGAAGATAAAGAACAGGGCTGAAATCACAATAGTGGCAATAAACAATTTCTTTTCCAGTCCACGCTTGGCTAAATAGACACCACCGGAGCCACCAAAAACACCACCTAAACCAGCACCGCGGTTCTGCAGTAAAATTGCCAAGACCAGTAGTACGCCAAGAATAAATTGAACAATTTTAAACCAATATATCATAATAATTATTTCTTAATCTTTTCAATAATTTTAGCTAAAACTTCCGGATTAGAAACAGCTAGTTCGGCTAAAACCTTTCGATCAATTTCAATATTGTTAGCTTTTAAACCAGCAATAAATTTGGAGTAAGATAATTCATACTCACGAACAAAGGCATTAATCTTAATTAACCACAGAGCTCGCATAGTACGTTTTTTCTTGTTACGGTCAACATAAGCATGAGCACCGGCTTTAGTCCGAGCTGTCTTAGCAACCTTAATCAAATTCTTACGACCCCATTTATAACCCTTGGTCGCTTTATGTAATTTTCTTCGTTTTTTGACATGGGAAGTCCCGCGTTTTACTCTAGGCATAAAAAGTATATTCAGCAGTTCTAGGCCTTTTTATATTTAAAAAAGGCTCCAAACTTTGAACTAGTTATATGGAATTAATTGTTTGATTGTCTTATTTAAAGTATCGGTAGTCTTAATATCCTTACGCTTACTCCGGGTTTCATTACCGGTGTTACGAGCGTTAAAGTGATCTTGACCACCTTTACGTTGCTTAATCTTACCTTTACCGGTCAGAGAAAAGCGCTTGCTGGTTGCTTTATGAGTTTTGATTTTCGGCATATCTTTATAATAATTCTTAGTGATAATAAAAAACAGGTTAAAACCTGATTTTGACTTTAATTACTTTTTGTTGGCTAATATTATACTAAACCCTGAAGGAGCTTTTGTCAAGGGTTGATCCTCTTCAATTACTAACCCTGGTTTAGCCTTTAAATTGTTAATAAATTCAGTGATTAGCTCACGAGACCTATCAAAATGTTGTCGTTCACGCCCACGCAAGAAGATCTCTACTTTAACCTTATCATTTTTGCTTAAAAACTTTTCTGCCAAACCCATGCGAACATCACGGTCATGCGGACTCATTCTGAAGGTGATTTTAACCACTTTAGTTTCAACTTTCTTCTGTAAAACCTTCTGTTTATGAAGCTTCTTCTCCCTTTCATATTTAAATTGACCCAGATTAACTAATTTAGCAACCGGAGGATTGGCCTTTGGATTAACTTCAACCAAATCTAAATCAGCTTCACGCGCTCTAGTTAGGGCATCTTCTAAAGAAACAACGCCAATATTTTCCCCGCTTTCATCAATCAAAAAAACCTCAGGCGAAGTAATATGTTCGTTGGACTTGAAAGGCTTTTCATCAATCTTTGGTCTAGCTTTTTGATAATTTCGACGCATTTTTTAAACAGTTAATAATAAAAGATGAGCTCTAAGCTCTATCGTAGTCAAACCCGCTTTTATTTGAATAAATTAATCAAGGAGGTGCGAGAGGCGGTTTTGGTAATGTTTTAATTATAGGGATAATTTTTTAAAAAGGCAAATGCTTGACTTTTTTTATGATGTATGTTAGGGTAGAATATTAGAATTAGCACCTTGAAAAATAAGGTTAATTGGGTTAATTATCGAGTTTATTTGTATTTACAAACGAACTCGTAGTTAATCTAATTTTTTTAACCTTTAAATATTGTAATCATGAAAAAAAATGTAATTTGTTTATTAACGGCAATAATTTTGCTTTGTTCCTACGGGACTATAGAGGCTCAAAACGCAAAGAAAGCACTAGGCGACAAACCTGGCCTGGGCTCAGATTATTTCATTATGGTAGATACAATTTTTCATTTTTCGCCCGACTTAAATGTTCAAGGAAAAATTTACTATAAAGAATATTCTCAAAGATACAAGATTAAACAAGAGAATCAGGAAACATTTTTTCTGGTAAAAAGTATTAATTTCGCCTGCGACACATTTGTTTTATCAATGCATAAAACAATGGGAGACACAATACCTGGAGGGTTAAGTGCTATAAAAATATCTTCTGATAATCGTTGGCATACGATGTATGGCGAAACTCAAATATTCGGTGATTCTACTGAAATTAAAGAACTGGGCGGTAGCGGAGCAAAAGATGGATTTTTCTATGTTTATTTTTGTCCGACTGAACAACCCTGTTTTTCTCTGCGCGTGAAAGTAAAAGAAAAGGACACATTGCTTGCAGAAATTAAAAACCTTTATCTTCTTTATAATCAAGTTGGGGCCGGAATTTATAATAAATTGCCACAAAAAAATTAACACTTTTATCTGTGTTAAAAGGGGGATCAAATTATCCTCCTTTTTTATTACCCTTAAAAAATGCTATAATACCCCCATGGAAAACCTCGACAAGCTCAAAAAAGAATTAGAGCATAGATTTAAAGCCGTTTTTGGCATACCTAAAAACCAAATAGCCTTTCCTTTTTTCGTGGCTATTCATGACTATGTTGATTTTATAAAAAAAGACGAATATTTGCGGGGGCTGATATATAGTCGCCCTGATTTTCATTCCTGTAATCCTAAAAGTTTGATAGTAAAACGAGGCCGAGAAATCGCTGACATTAATCATGTTTTTAAAGATAAAAAAACGCCCAACTTGTTGATCGCGTTTTTTAATCTTTATGGTGCCTATGTCGGTATCAACGATTTGGATAGGGGCTTGAATAAAAATGATATGACGGAAAACCGCTGTAAGATAGCCAAGCAACTCAATAATATTAAGGACGATATTAAACTCGCCGATAAGGGCTATCTCTGGGCTCACCGGAGCAAATATTATGGTTGGATAAGAACAGTTCATATGGAATTATTATCGCTTATTGAGGCTGACCGGCAGACTCAGAAAATTAAGGAAATTAAAGAGGTTAAAAAGCTGGAAAAAATTCAGGCTATTAATAAAGCTAATAAGCCGGAAGAAATTAAAAAGCCCATAGAAATTAAAACCACCACCGAAACCAATCCCGCTATTAAGTATGACTACGATTTAGCCAATAAACTGGCATGGTTCACATTCAACGGCAAAGGGTTAGAATTTAAAGGTAAACGCTCCATTGTTTTCCATTTTTTCTACATGCTCGGCAAAATCAATAATAACGACTATCAAACTTATCACGATTTTAACGAGTATTTAAAAGCTAATGATTTGAATATAAAAATAGATTCAATCAGTTTTCGCCAAAGCATTGATAATATTAATAAACGGGTCAAAGACGAAATTGGTGATTTAAAAAGTCTTATAAAATTAAAGGATAAAAATAACCCCAAAGAAGTTAATCGCTATCAATGGAAAATGGAAATTTAGAATAGAGTCTCATATAGGTGTTAATAAGTTTTAAAATAAGCAGTCCGAATGGGCTGTTTTTTTGTGGCCAAATCCATTAAAACTCCATAGAAAAACCAATTTTTAGAGTGTCCTTTTTCGCCTAAAATAGACTCATGATTAATCATGACAGTCTAAACAAATTTAAAGAGCTCTATTCCAAGAATTACGGCGAGGAGCTGAGCGATAAAACCGCCCTCGAGAAAGCGGTGCGGATTTTAAATTTAGTCAAATTATCTACAAGTGAAAGCTCATTTTGGCCGGGGTTGTCTGACGGCCAAAATGAGCTAGGCAAACAACTCTAAATTAATTAACGAGTATTCTATTAAAAAGTATTCTCTTAACCAAGGTAATAAACTTTTTTTCTTTTTTGCGGAGACCTCGCGTCAGCGAGGGGACGCAAAAAGAAAAAAGTTATCCTTGTTAAGAATAACATTTAATTAGATAACACTTAAACATTATGGAATTTCGCAAGAATCATTCTTATACCGACAAAGACGGAATACAAACCCAAAACTTTTATAGCACCAAAGTTAAACTGGTAAAATCCGGCTCTATGGTAGAGCTCTATAAATTTGGGCGGGATATATTCCTCGGTCATAAACCCAGCCGAATTAAAACCAAGGAGGATTTAGAGGCAGAAGTTGAGGCGAAAAAGGAAATGGAAAAGAAAGCCAAAGAAGAGGGGCTGACTCTAGAGGAATATATTGCCCAAGAAAAGGCCAAGACTAAACCCAGCCCAGAGGATTTGCTCCGGTTCTCGGCTCAAAGAGCCAAGAGGCAAATTAAGCGGTTAATTTACGCCAATAGTTTTAAATGGTTCAAGGGAGACGGTAAAGCATATAAGCCGATAACGCTAACGCTGACATTCAAAGAAAATATTACTAATCTAAAATCTGCTAATTATGAATTTACTAAATTTATCAGACGGCTAAATTATGAAACTAATAGAATTGAGGGGAAAGAGTTAAGACAAAGTAATTTAAAATATTTGGCCGTGTTTGAATTACAGCAAAGAGGAGCGATTCATTATCACATGATATTTTTTAACCTGCCCTATATTGAAAATATCTATACCAAACTTTATGATATTTGGGGGCAAGGCCGGATAATGGTCGGAGGCCAGAAAAGAAAATTTGAAAAAATCAAAACCCGAAATCATTTGAAAAAGATTATTGATTATTTTATCAAGTATATTCAGAAATCAATTTTTGAAAAGCAATTCCCGAACCAGAAAAAATATATCGCCAGCAAAGATTTATTAAAACCGATAGTCAGTTATTTTGAAGATGTTATTTATCTGGTTGAGGAAAAATTGCCGGAGCAGGATTTGGTTTTTAAGCATGAGGGCAGTAAAGATTATGCCGAAAATAATGTTAGCCTTAGTTATATTAAATGGGTGGACTATTTTCAGTATAATTTAGCAAAAAATCCAGAGGCTGAGGCCGAGGTGGATTTTATGCTGGATACTTATTGCTAAATATTTGCTCTTGATTTTTGGTTGGCGTTTTGATAGATTGAAAGTATTGACCTAAAGAAAATAAGAATTGCCCCAAGGTATTTTTTTAACAAAATACCGATTTGTCGCTCGAAATGGACAGTTCTGCCAATCGATAAATTAGCCCTTGGGTTAGCTTATTTCTTTGGGTCAATCAGGACTGTCCTTTTTGATTATCAAAATCGCTAATTAATTAACTATAAAAATATGACCGAGAAAACTAAAACAATCAAATATTTCCTCTACGCCCGCAAAAGCACGGACGAAGAAGACCGGCAAATAACTTCTATTGCCGATCAAATTCGGGAAATGAAAAAACTAGCTCATGATAGAGGGCTGAATATTATTGAAATATTTGAGGAGTCAAAGTCTGCCAAGAATGTGGGTCGGCCTGTTTTTAATGAAATGCTGGGTAAGATTAATAAGGGTGAGGCGACAGGTATTATCTGTTGGAAAGCGGACAGGTTAGCTCGTAATATGGTGGACGGCGGTAATCTCATTAATATGCTCCAAAACGGTGTCTTAGAGCATATCCAAGCCTTTGACGGCGAGTATAGGTCAGCGGACAATGTGATTGTGCTATCAGTCGCCTTTAGCTCCTCCACGCAATACAGCAAAGACTTAGCCGTTAATGTTAAGCGGGGTATGGTCGCTAAAGCTAATCGGGGCTGGCTCCCGAATAAAGCCCCGCTCGGCTATATAAATATCATTGATAAAAAAGTCAGCGAGAAAAATATTATTAAACCGGATAGCAATTTTAAATTAGTTCGGCGATTATTTGATTTGGTATTAACGGAAAATGCTACGCTGGAAAAGTTAGAGTTGGAGGCGAAGAAAATGGGGCTGAGCACAAAGACGGTTCAAAGGTTGGGCATATCTACTATTCATAGAATATTGGCCAATTCTTTTTACTATGGCAAATATGAATGGCCGGAGGGGAGCGGTGAATGGCACAAGGGAAATCATAAGCCAATGATAACTATTGAAGAATATGAGCGAGTCCAAGAAATTATCACCCGCAAGACTAAGGCTCGATTTGTTAAGCATGACATAAATTATCGGGGATTAATGACTTGTAAATTCTGCGGGGGAGCGATTACCGCCTCGAGAATAATCAAACATCAGAAAAATGGGAATGTTCATGAATATACCTATTATCACTGCGGGAAGAAAGTTGATAAAAGCTGTATCCAGAGAAGCCAACCATTAAAAGAAAATGAATTTGAAAATCAGGTTTTAGATATTTTAGATAAAATTCAAATCCCGCCAGATATTTATGATTGGGCTATGGCGGAAATTAAACAAGAGAATGGCTTGGCCAAGGAAACTAGAGAAGTTGCTATATTAGCCCACCGGAAAAATTATGATAAGGCCACAGAAAAAATTCATGGGTTAATTGATATGCGGGCTGATAATGAAATCACTAAAGAGGAATACGCTCAACGCCGGAAAGAAATTGAAAAGAAAAAAGATTTTGCCGAACTTATGATTAACAGAATTGAGGGGAATAATAAAATATTTTTTGAGAAAATAGATGAGGTTTTTAACTTCGCCACGAATGTTAAAACTAAATTTCAAAATGGCACCATAGCCGAGAGAAAAAAGATTATTTTAAACCTCGGGTCAAACCTCCAAATTTGTGATAAAAAGTTAATGATTTCGCTGGATTTACGACTTAAACCCTTTGTTAAATATACTCAGGGTATAAGGCAAGAATTTAGTCGGGTCAAACCTCTGGAAATTGGCTTATATAACCAAAAAACAGCCTCTTTCGAGACTGCTTTTCCTGTTATGAGCGGGTAGGGGGAATCGAACCCCCATCTTCAGCTTGGAAGGCTGACATAAAAAACCATTATACGATACCCGCCTAAGACGGACCCACACTCTAAATGTAGACTGTGCCGCGAGAGGGAATCGAACCCTCACTCTATCGCTAGAACTGGATTTTAAGTCCAGCGCGTCTACCAATTCCGCCATCGCGGCAAATATAAAACCTAGTGGAGATGATGGGAGTTGAACCCATGTCTAATAAGTTTTCGGTAATACTTGTACAAAATTAGTCTGGTTTATGATTTCGCCAGAGACTGTAAAAACCAAACAAAATCAGCTCCGGCTAGCCCTAAATCTTTTGGTTTGAGAACTAGGGCGACCCCCAAACCTATCTTCATGAATGACACCGGATAACAGCTATGAAGACTCGCTGGTCCGATGGCTGCCGGTTATTATTAAGCGGCAACGGGAGCGAAAGCTGGAACTTTCCATGAGAAAGCAGCTTTGCTTAAAGTGTTTTTTACACTTATGTTTTAAGCCGGTTTTACGTGGGTAGACTCACCACGTTTTGAGTATTACAAAAAATAATCTTACTATCGATGCCTGGCATCCCCTAAACTACCTCTTTTTTGTTAAAATTCTTAAGCCTCGTTCAACTTCTCGCTTCTTAATCACCTCACGCTTATCATATTTCTTCCGACCCTGAGCAAGAGCAAACTCGAGCTTAATAAAACTGTTCTTAGTATATATTTTGATGGGTATTAATGTCAAGCCCACTTGCTGCTTTTTACTCATCAAATGAATAATTTCATGCTGGCGTAAAAGCAATTTTCTGGGTCGAATCGGATTATAATCATCGTCTTTTCCGGCTGGTCGATATGCGGCCACATGAGCTTTGAGCAAATAAAGCTCAGGATGATTTTGATTAGTAGTTAAAACATCAATATAACTTTCCTTTAAACTAATATGTCCGCCCTTGATTGATTTTACTTCTGGGCCAGACAAAACTAACCCGGACTCATAGGTTTCCAGAATTTTATAATCAAAGCCCGCCTTTTTGTTGACTGCCAAAACAGACATAAAATATATAATTATTCAAATTTAACACCATCGCGATCATACCCTTCAGCATTAACTCCGGCATTGTTAAAACCATCTTTATCAAACCCCAGCCGATTATAACCAGAAAGATTAAAGCCGTCCTTATCAAAACCGTCTTTATCAAGGCCATCACGATTAATCCCCTTGCGGTCATAGCCATACTGGTTATAGCCTAAACGATTATAACCATCGACGTCAAAACCGTCCGGATCAAAACCTTGATCATTATAATCCTCGCGCCTGAAACCACGCTTGCTAAAACCATTGGCATTAAAACCATAACGGTCGTAACCTTCATTATTTAATCCTGAGGCATCTAATTCTCTTTGGCTTAAAGAAATGGCTCGCTGTTCATGACTAGCACTCCAAGAACTGAAAAAATAAATAACTAAACCAACTAGAACAAAAATAGCGATACCAATTGGCATTCCTCCAATTTCATTCATAATAAATACTAATAAATGAATTAATTAATATTCCACTCTCTTAACTTCTTAATAACTTTTTGATTGGCCAAAATATTACCTAAATAACCTCGATAACCAGGCTCTTTAATCATCTTTTCAACATTAGCATCTCCTTTGTACTGGATTTTTAGATCCTCAATCTTTTGATCAATCTCCTCAACCGTAATTTTCAAGTCTTCAGCCTTAGCCACCTCTCGTAACATCAAGGCGCTCTTAACTCTCTTAACAGCATTTGGCAAAAGCTCCATCATTAATTGCTGTCTCTCTTTGCCGATACTCTTCAAATAATCTTCAAAGCGACCACCTTGTTTGGTTATTTCCTGTTCTAATTCAGACATGATTAACTCTGCCTCATTTTGAATCAAACTTTCTGGCAGATCACCGAAATTAGATTTCTCTAGAATCTTATCAAGCATGGCAATCTCACTCTTCTGTTCATTCTGTTGCTTCAAGCGGTTGGCCATATTATCCAAAAAGAATTTTTTTAGATCGTCTAATTTCTTTAAACCAAAACCACGAGCTAGATCGTCGGACAATTCTGGAATCTCACGATTATAAACTTCTTTAACTTTAACTTTAAAATCAACCATCTTGCCAGCTAAATTCTTCTGATGATAGTCGGCCGGAAAAGGTAAACTAAAATCTTTTTCCTCACCTTTTTTAACTCCCAATAATGCTTTATCAAATCCAGGAACGAAATAATCCTTACCGATCATAATAGTTAGATCTCGGGCCTGACCGTCTTCAGCCGGAACCTTATCTAAAAATAAATCTAAATCAATAATAGCCTTGTCACCATTCTTAATTGGCTCTTCACTAACACTCTCTTTGGCTCGAGATTCAGCCACCTCACTTAGAGCCTTTTCAATATCTTTTTCTTCCACCTTAACAGCTTCTTGCTTGATGCCTAAATCTTTATAAGCGCCGATTTTAATCTCTGGCAAAACTGCTACCAAGACCTTGTATTCCATCGGATTGTTAGGGGCCAACTTACTGACCTCAACTCGAGGTTGACCAGCAATTTCCTTGTCTTTGATATTTTCATCAATAGCAACATCAATAGTTTTATGAATAGCTAAATGAGCCGCTTCTTCTAAGATACTCATCTCTCCGACTTTTTGTTTAAGAATGTCGTAAGGCACTTTTCCAGGGCGAAAACCCTCAATTTTTACATTTTCTGACAATTTGACCGCTCCCTTTTCAATGTAGGGGGCAAAATCCTCCACCGACAACTCAACTAATAATTCGACTTGGGACTTTTCTAAATCCTTTCTTGTTACTTTCATAGTATTTGCTTAATTATTATTAAATTTTAATTCTAACATTTTAACACCAAAAAGCAAGAAAATCACTTTCTGCTCCTTAAATTATAGCTTATTTTAAAGATTTTGGCTAATTATCGCCTCAAATCTATTGACAAAATAACCCTAAAAAAAATATAATTAAAATAATCTCAATCAATTAATAGTAATTTATTACATTAATCAGGGAATGAGCACCCCGCAAAATTCCGGGGAGACCACTAACTATCGTGGTTACACGTGCTAGTTCACGAGTCAAAAAAAGACGCTTAATAAAAAGCGTCTTTTTAATTATCATGTCCGACAAAATATTAGAGCAATAAACCAATAATCAACAAAGCAACAATATTTAGGATCTTAATCATTGGATTAATAGCTGGACCAGCAGTGTCCTTGTAAGGATCACCAACGGTGTCTCCGGTCACAGCTGCCTTGTGAGCATCAGAACCCTTGCCACCAAAATTTCCAGACTCAATATACTTCTTAGCGTTGTCCCAAGCACCACCACCGGAGGTCATAGAAATAGCTACAAAAATACCAGTAATAATTGAACCAACCAGTAGTCCTCCTAAAGCTTCAACTCCCAACAAGAAACCAACCAGAATTGGGGCAACAACTGGAATCAAAGCTGGAAGAATCATTTGTTTGATAGCCGCCTTAGTCACGATATCAACAGTGCGACCGTAATCTGGTTTTTCAGTTCTGTCCATAATTCCTGGCTTCTCTTTAAATTGAGCTCGGACATCTTCAACAACTGAGCCAGCCGCTCTGCCAACAGCTTGCATTGATAAGGCGCCAAATAAATATGGTAATAAACCACCAATAAACAGACCGGCTAGAACATAAGGATTATCAATTAAGAATTGAGCACTACCACCGTTATCTTTAATCTTGTAAGTAAAATCAGCAAACAATACTAAAGCCGCTAAAGCCGCTGACCCAATAGCATACCCCTTAGTAACAGCCTTAGTGGTATTACCAACAGCATCTAGCGGATCAGTAATATCCCTGACATCATCACCTAACTCAGCCATCTCAGCAATGCCACCAGCATTGTCAGTGATTGGTCCATAAGCATCGATGGTGACAATAATTCCAGCCATTGATAACATGGCTACCGCCGCAATAGCAATACCGTAGATTCCAGCTAATTCAAAAGCCATTAACATGGAGGCGGCAATTACTAAAATTGGTAAAGCAGTTGATTTCATGGAGACTGCTAAACCAGCAATGATATTAGTGCCATGACCAGTAGTTGAAGCTTCAGCAATAGATTTTACAGGACTATACTTAGTAGAAGTATAATACTCAGTGATAAAGACTAAGAGTCCAGTCACAGCCAATCCAACTAGAGCAGCTAAATAAATATTCAATGTGCCATACTCGCCGTTGTCCTTCATCAACCAATTGATAACTGGCCAGAAAGCAATAGCACTCAAAACTCCAGCAGCAATTAAACCTTTATACAAAGCATTCATGATGTTTTGACTCTTACCTAATCTGATAAAGAAAATTCCGATAATAGAAGCAATAATTGATACAGCTCCTAATACTAATGGAAAAACAATAGCGTTCTCTGAAGTTGGAAAAAATAATGATCCTAAAACCATCGCTGCAATTGAAGTTACGGCATAAGTTTCAAATAAATCAGCAGCCATACCAGCGCAGTCACCGACATTATCACCAACATTATCAGCAATCACCGCTGGGTTTCTTGGATCATCTTCAGGGATACCAGCTTCAACCTTACCAATTAAGTCAGCTCCAACATCCGCGGCCTTAGTATAAATTCCACCGCCCAAACGAGCAAAAATTGAAATCAAAGAACCACCAAAAGCGAAACCAATTAAGGCCTGTAAATCTTTAGTGATAAAATAAAATGAAGCAGTTCCGAGTAATGCTAAACCAACCACCAATAAACCAGTAATACTACCACCCTTAACAGCTACACCCAAAGCTTTCTTCATACCGCTTCTGGCAGCTTCCGTAGTTTTAACATTAGCGCGGACCGAAATAAACATTCCGATATAACCAGTTAAAGCTGATAATAAAGCTCCAACTAAGAAAGCCACAGCTGTTATCCAACCTAAAACAAAACCAATAATTACAAACAGAATAGCAGCCACAATCGCTACCGCTTTATATTGACGATTCAAGAAAGCATTAGCTCCAGTTTGAATAGCCAAAGCTATTTCCTGCATTTTTTCATTACCAGAAGGTAATTTCAAAATTAGACGAATGGAAATTAATCCATAGATGATAGCGGCCAGAGAACCGCCAATGATAATTAGAGTTGTTGCCATAAAGCAATTATTTTTGTCAGAACAAAAACCATTAATGATTAATGGTTGGAGGCCCAACAATTTAAATTATTTTTTATCTTTTATAATTTTTTTAACAGTCTTTTTTTCTTTGACCTCTTTCTTTGGCTTAACCTCCTTCTTCTCAGCTTTTTCAGCCTTTACTTTTACCTTCCCTTCTCCAGCTTCTTTTTTAACTTTAGTTTTCTTAACAGCCTTAACTTCTTTTTCTTCTGCTAAAACAGGAGCTTCTTCCACTGCCTGAACCTCTTCAACACCGTCATAAGGGATAATATCAATCTTCCAATTAGTTAACTTGGCAGCCAAGCGAACATTTTGACCGCTCTTGCCAATTGCTAGTGATAATTTGTCGGGACTAACCTTGACTACAGCTCGATGACCAACAGGGTCTAGACTAATACCCATGATTTTAGCTGGAGACAAAGCATTGCTAATATATTTAACTGGATCTTCATTATATTCAATAATATCAACTTTCTCACCACCCAATTCATTAATGATGGTTTGAATACGACTACCGCGCTGTCCAACACAAGAACCAACTGGATCGATATTTTCCGAATCAGTAGAAATTGCCACCTTAGAACGAGAACCAGCTTCTCGAGCGACACTTTCAATTTTAATCAGACCATTAGAAATTTCAGGAATCTCTAAATAGAAAACTTTCTTTAAAATTTCTTCCGACCGACGGGACAAAACAACTTCCGCGCCCTTTTGACCGGCCCTGACTTCTTTGACATAAACCTTGACCCGGCCATTTAAAGGATAGGATTCGCCTGAAATTTGTTCTTCCACCGGTAAAATACCAATAGCTTTTCCTAAATCAACAAAGACTAAACGGCCTTCTTGACGTTGGACAATACCAGTAATCACTTCGTGTTCTTTATCTTTAAATTCATTAAAAACCATATCACGCTCCACTTCCCGTAATTTTTGGATGATAACTTGTTTAGCAGTTTGAGCGGCCATTCGTCCGTAGTCCTCTGGTTCTGGCAATTCAATCACAATTTCATCACCAATCTGAGCATCCGATTTTATTAGTATTGCATCTCGAAGCTGAATTTCAGTTTTAGGGTTAAATCTTTTCTTTTCTTCTTCGCCTTCAACTCGACTATAATATGATTCATGTTCACCGCTCTTAGGCAAAGCACGATTCTCAGCCTCAGCTTCCATGGCCACCAATTCTTCTTCGGGCAAATCTTCAACCACAGTCTTAACATCAAAGATCTTGGAATGAGCAGTTTCTGGATTAAACTTAACCTTAACATTTTGGTTCTTTTGACCAAAATCCTTACGATAAGCAGCGGCCAAAGCCAACTCAATAGTGTTAACTACCACCTCAAAATCGAGTTTCTTTTCTTCGCAAATCTGCTTGATAGCATTTGTTATTTCCGACATACAATTAAAATTATTTTTAAAAAAGACTAATCGTTATAATAACAATTAGTCTTAATTAGATAATAGCAGAAGAATAATAAAATGTCAAAATATGTGGCATTGCAGCGAAGGGTTTACACTCGCCAGTTCATTTAGCCTTTCCATGGGGGTTTTCCCATTCATGCCCAATCCTCGGTGCTTCTTCTGGTAATTATAGTAATGCAGGAAAAGATTAAGTC